>Ga0190274_10000054_pt1 | contig 91858 bp, 40 predicted proteins | sample Popmic531T_FD_133002 | JGI IMG/M metagenome (GOLD analysis project Ga0190274, IMG submission 133002) | Populus adjacent soil microbial communities from riparian zone of Yellowstone River, Montana, USA - 531 T | ecosystem: Environmental > Terrestrial > Soil > Riparian zone | place: USA: Montana...
CCGGAGAGATCGAGACCGCTCTGCTGGCCCATCCCTGGGTGCGCGATGCGGTGGTGCTGGCGCCGCAGGAGGTCACGGGAGGGCGGCGCCTGGTGGCGTACCTGGCGGGGCCGGAAGGCGAGGTCCCGCGGGAGTCCGAGCTGCGCAATTTCCTTTGCGAGCGGCTGCCGGACTTCATGGTGCCGGCCGCTTATGTCTTCCTCCCCGCCCTTCCCGTGACCGTCAACGGCAAGGTCGACCGGAAGGCCCTCGCGGAGCTGCGCCCGGAGTGGCTGTCCGGGAGCGCCGGGCCGGAGCCGCGGACTCCTACCGAGGAGCTGGTTGCAGGGATCTTTGCCGAGGTGCTGCGAGTGGAGCGGGTCGGGATCACGGATGATTTTTTTGCGCTGGGGGGCCACTCGCTCCTGGCGACCCAGGTCGCTTCACGGGTGAGCTCTGTGTTCGGGATGGAGATGCCGCTACGAACGGTCTTCGAGGCGCCGACGGTCGAAAGCTTGGCCGGCCGGATCGAGGAGCGGCCTTCCGTGCTTGCCCTGGCCCCCTTCGTGCGGGTCTCGCGCGAGGAGCCGCTGGTCCTTTCCTTTGCGCAGCAGCGGCTCTGGTTTCTGGAGCAGCTCGAGCCGGGCAGCCCGCTCTACAACATCCCGATGGAAGTCGAGCTGGTGGGGCGGCTCGACCGCGCGGCGCTGGCGGCGGCGCTCGGCGAGGTGGTGCGGCGGCACGAGGCGCTACGGACGACGTTTCGCGAGGTGGCGGGCGAGCCGGTGCAGGTCGTTGCGGAGCACGCCGGTTTCGTCCTGCCGCTGGTCGATCTTCAGGGCCTGCCCGAGCAAGAACGAGGTCAGGAGGCGAGTCGCCTGGCGACCGCCGAGGCGCGGCGGCCGTTCGACCTCGGCGGTCTCAGCGGCCCGCTGCTGCGGGCGGCGCTTCTGAGGTCGGGGGCCGAACAGCACGTGGCCCTCCTGACCATGCACCACATCCTGAGCGACGGCTGGTCCATGGGAGTTTTGGTGCGGGAGCTCGGAGCGCTGTATGCGGCGTTCGTCGAGGGCCGGCCGAGCCCGCTGCCGGAGCTGACGATCCAGTACGCCGACTTCGCTGCCTGGCAACGCCGGCACCTGTCCGGCGAGATCCTGGCGTCGGAGCTCGCCTGGTGGCGCGGGCAGCTCGCGGGGATGCCGCCGACGCTGGATCTGCCAACGGACCATCCGCGGCCGGCAATCCGCGGCGTGCAGGGAGACGTCCACGGCTTCGCGATCGAAGCGGAGGACTTTGCCGGGCTCGCGGGGCTCTCCCGCCGGCATGGGGCAACGCTGTTCATGACGCTCCTCGCCGGCTTCACGGGGCTCTTGCGGCGTTATACCGGCGAGGATGACCTGGTGCTGGGGACGCCGATCGCGGGCCGCACCCTGGTGGAGACGGAGTCCCTGATCGGCCTGTTCGTCAACACCCTGGTGCTGCGGACGGACCTCTCGGGGGACCCGGAGATCGCGGAGGTGCTGAACCGGGTGCGGGAGACGACACTGTCCGCCTACGCTCACCAGGAGGTGCCGTTCGAGCGTCTGGTCGAGGAGCTGGCGCCGGAACGGGATTTGAGCCGGCCGCCATTGGTGCAGGTGCTGCTCGCATTGCAAAACGCCCCGTCGGATCCCCTGGAGCTGCCCGGGCTTGCGCTCACCGCCTCCGGCGCAACGACCGGGACGGCGAAGTTCGAGCTGACATGCACCCTGTTCGAGACGGAACGGGGCCTGGCGGGAACGATCGGGTACAGCCGGGACCTCTTCGAGGGCCCGACGATCCAGCGGCTGGCGGGACATCTCACGCGCCTTCTGGCCGGAGCTGTCGAGGATCCGCGGCGGCGCCTTTCGGATCTGCCGCTGCTTTCGGCGGCGGAGGTGGGGCAGATCACCGAGTGGAACGACACCGGGATGGTGGCAGCGCCGCCTTGGATGGGTCTGCACGAGCTGTTCGTGGTCCAGGCGGCGCGCCGGCCGGAGGCGCTGGCGGTGAGCGACGGGGAGCGGGAGCTGACCTACGGCGAGCTCGATGGGCGGGCCAGCCGTCTGGCGGGCGCCCTGCGGCGTGCGGGAGCCCAGACGGAGTCGCGTGTAGCGCTGTGCATGGAGCGCTCGGTCGATCAGATCGTCGGCGTGCTGGCGGCACTGAAGGCGGGGGGCGCCTTCGTCGTCCTCGACCCCGCGCAGCCGGCGCTCCGCTTGCGGCAGATCCTCTCCGATGCCGCCCCGGCGGTGGTGCTGACGCACGCGGCGGCCGAGGCGGCGATCCTGCCGGTCTGGGGAGGTCCGGTGGTCCGGGTGGAGGAGGCGAGTGGAGAGGAGCCAGCGGGCCCCGAGGCTCCGGGGCTGCCGCCCGCAGTGCCGGAGCAACTGGCCTACGTGGTGTACACCTCGGGCAGCACCGGCACGCCGAAGGGGATCCTGATCTCCCACGGGTCCGTGGTGAGCTTGTCGGCGGCCCTCGAGAGCGCGGTGTACGGCGGACTGGGTCCGGACCTGCGGGTGAGCCTCAACGCTCCGTTGTACTTCGACGGCGCGATCAAGCAGCTCATTCAGCTCCTCCGCGGGCGGACCCTGTGCATCGTCCCTGAGTCGGTGCGGCCGGATCCGGACGCGCTCGCCGCGTTTCTGGCGCGGCAACGGGTCGACGTCCTCGACTGCACGCCCGCGCAGTTGCTGGATCTGGTGGAGGTGGGCTGGGGCGTGGGGGACCGCCGGGTGCCGAAGCGGGTGCTGGTGGGCGGCGAGGCGGTGAGCCAGAGCCTCTGGGACCGCTTGCGCACGATCGAGCGGACCGAGTTCTTCAACGTCTACGGGCCGAGCGAATGCACGGTCGACACGTCTGTACAAAAGGTCACCGCGCGGGTGGACCGGCCGGGGATCGGCAGACCGCTCGCCAACGTGCAGGTCCACGTCACGGACGGGTGGAGTGGGGAGCAGCCGCCGGGAATCCCCGGGGAGCTCTGCGTGGGCGGGATGGGTCTGGCGCGGGGCTACCTGAGCCGCCCCGAGCTCACGGCCGAGCGCTTCGTGCCGAATCCATACGCAGGTGAGCCGGGCGCGCGGCTGTACCGGACGGGGGACCTGGCGCGTTGGCGGGACGACGGCACGCTCGAATTCCTCGGCCGCGTGGATCATCAGGTCAAGCTACGCGGCTTCCGCATCGAGCTGGGGGAGATCGAGGCCGTCCTGATCGGTCATCCCGCGCTCCGCGAGGCCGCGGTTGTCCTCTCTGACGCGGACCGCGGGCGCGAGGACCGGCACCTGGTGGCCTGGGTGGTGGGCGAGACCGCGAGCGTGCCACCGGCGGAGACGCTCCGGGAGTTCCTGCGCGAGCGGCTGCCTGGCTACATGGTTCCGGCGGTATTCGCGGAGCTGCCGAAGCTGCCGCTGACGCCGAGCGGAAAGGTGGACCGGAAGGCGCTGGAGCGGCTGCGCACGGAGCGGGTCGTCCCGAGCATCGGGGGAGAGCCGCGGACGCCCGTCGAGGAGCTGGTGGCGGGGATCTTCGCCGAGGTTCTGCATCTCGAACGGGTGGGGGTCGCGGAGGATTTCTTCGCGTTGGGCGGCCACTCGCTGCTGGCGACGCAGGTGGCGTCGCGGGCGCGTAGGGTCTTCGGGGTGGAGCTGCCGGTGCGGGCGGTCTTCGAGTGGCCGACCGTCTCGACTCTGGCGGCAGAGATCGAAGCGATGAGCGCGGAGGGCCTCATGCCAGAGGCCCCGTCGCTCAGCCGGTTCGAGCGGGTGGGGCCGCTGCCCCTCTCGTTTGCCCAGGAGCGGCTATGGTTCCTGCAGCAGCTCGAGCCCGGGTCGGCGACCTACAACATACCGCTGGAGCTCGAGCTCTCCGGCGCTCTCAGTACGGGCGCCCTATCCGCGGCGTTGACCGAGGTACTGCGTCGGCACGAGTCGCTGCGCACCACCTTCGTGTCGGTCGCGGGGGTGCTCTGCCAACAGATCTCGCCGCCGGTTCCTGCGGTGGCTCTGCCGCTGGTCGATCTGTCCGCCCTGCCGAAAGCGGCGCGCGACGCGGCGGCGGATGGCCTCGCACAGTGGCACGCGGGCCAGGGGTTCGATCTGGAGCGCGGGCCGCTCTGCGTGTGGCTCCTCGTGCGGTTGGCGGAAGAGCGGCACCGGTTCCTGCTCAACCTTCATCACACCATCGCGGACGGCTGGTCGATCCAGGTGCTCGCCCGTGAGCTGGGGGAGCTGTACGCCGCGTCTGTCGAGGGGCGGCCCGGCCGGTTGCCGCAGCTGCCGATCCAATACGCCGACTTCGCGCACTGGCAGCGCCGGTGGCTGGTGGAAAAGCAGGAGGAGGAGCTCGCCTATTGGGAGCCCCGGCTGGGAGGAGATGTCGCATCCGCCGAGCTGCCCACCGACCGGCCGCGTCCCGCTATCCAGACGTTCCGCGGTGGGCGATGCCAAATGGTGCTGCCGGAAGATGTGATGGCGCGGCTCAAGCGCTTCGGCCGGGCGGAGAGCGTCACGCTCTTCATGACTTTGCTGGCGGCGACGCAGGCGCTGCTGTCGCGGCACAGCGGCGAGCACGACGTGACGGTGGGCGTGCCGGTGGCCGGCCGCCAGTGGATAGAAACGGAAGGGCTGGTCGGGTGCTTCCTCAATACCCTTGTGCTGCGCACCGACACTTCGGGTCAGCCGAGCTTCCGGGCGCTCGCGGCCCGGGTGCGCAGGGTGACGCTCGAAGCCTACTCGCACCAGACCGTGCCTTTCGAGGCCGTCCTCGCCCGCCTGGGCGTGCGCCGCGATTTGTCACGAGCCCCCCTGTTCCAGGTCCTCTTCAACCTGCTGAACCTGCCGGCGACGGAGCTGCCGCTCCCGGGTCTCGAGCTGCGGGCCCTGATGCCGGCCGAGGTCCCGTCGAAGCTCGATATGACTTTCTATGTCTCCGAGTCCGATGCGGGCATCGGGATCAGCCTGGTCTATAACGCCGATCTCTTCGACGAGGCGCGCATGGAGGAGGTGCTGGCGCAGCTCGATACGTTGCTCAGGCAGGCCGTCGAGCGGCCGGACGAGCCGTTGGAACGCCTCTCTCTGGTGACCGCTGCTGCCCGCGCGGTGCTGCCCGATCCCGGAGCGGACCTTCTGGAGCCGGCCTTCCCCGGAGTCGCGCGCCTGTGGCTCGAGCGTGAAGAGGCGCAGCCGGACCGGGCGGCCCTGTGCTTTGGCGAAGAAACCTGGACCTTCTCCCGGTTGGGGAGCCGGGCGCGGGAGATCGCCCGCGCCATCCAGACGGCTTGCGAGGGGCCGTCTGCGCCCGGGGCGACGGGCTCGGTCGTCGCGATCTGCGGGCCTCGCGGCCCCGAGGTGATCGCGAGCCTCCTCGGAGTCTTCCTGTCGGGCGGGGTCCTGCTGACCCTGGATCGCAAGCTCCCCGCGGCGCGGCTGCGCCTCATGATGGAGGTGGCGAAGCCGGGTTGCCTGGTCTACGTCGGAGAGGTACGTCCCGAGGATGGGTGGCTCTGGGAGCTCGAATCGCTCGCCATCGTCCCGGTCGGGCCGGTCGCCTCCGCCGCGCGCCCGGAGCTGGTGCCCGATGAGCCGGCCACAGCCTTTGCCGACCCCCGGCCAGACGATCCGGCGTACATTTTCTTCACCTCCGGCACGACCGGCAGACCGAAGGCTGTCATCGGGCGACAGAAGGGGCTGAGCCATTTCCTCACCTGGCAGCGCGAAGCCTTTGGGATTGGGCCCGGCGATTGCGCTGCGCAGCTGACCGGCCTCTCTTTCGACGTCGTGCTGCGGGACATCTTCTTGCCCCTGACGAGCGGCGCGACGCTCCACGTGCCGGACGAGGATGAGATGAGCCCGGAGCGCATTCTCCCCTGGCTCGCGGAGCGCGCGATCACCGTGCTCCACACCGTCCCCTCCCTGGCCGGCGCCTGGCTGGGAGGCGTAGCGCCAGGATTCTCCTCGGACGCGCTGCAGTGGACTTTCTTTGCCGGCGAGCCGCTCCTGGACCAGGTCGTCGAGCGCTGGCGGGCGGTCTTTCCGCGGACCGGAGTCGTGAATCTCTACGGCCCCACGGAGACCACCCTGGCGAAGTGTTTCTACACCGTGCCCGATCCGCCCGCTCTGGGCATCCAACCCGTCGGCGCACCGCTGCCGCAGGCCCAGGCGCTGGTCCTGGCTGGCATCGGGGGGGACCTCCTGTGCGGCATCGGTGAGGTCGGCGAGATCGTGCTGCGGACTCCCTTCCGCAGCCTCGGCTATCTCAACAATCCGGTAGAGAACCAGCTCCGGTTCCGGCCCAACCCGTTCCGCGAGGATGCCAGGGATCTCCTGTATTTTACGGGTGACCGCGGCCGTTACGGGCTCGACGGCACCCTGGAGATCCTCGGCCGCCTCGACGGGCAGGTGAAGATCCGGGGGGTGCGGATCGAGCCGGCCGAGATCCAGGTGTGCCTGGGCCGGCACGAGGCGGTGTCGGAGAGCGCCGTGGTCTTGCGCGAGGTCCAACCCGGAGATCACCGTCTGGTCGCCTACATCGTGCCCCGTCCGGGCGTTGTCTGGGACCCCGAAGCCCTGCGCCGGCATCTCCGTCTGGAGCTGCCCGAGGTCATGATCCCCGCGGCGTTCGTGGCGTTGGACGCGCTGCCGCTGACGCCGAACGGCAAGCTCGACGCTCGGGCTCTTCCGGTACCGGTGTTGTCGGGCGGGGAGCAAGGCGCTCTCCACACCCCGGTCGAGGAGATCATCGCCGGTCTCTGGGCCGAGCTGCTCGGGCTTGCGCACGTCGGTCCCGACGATAATTTTTTCGACCTCGGCGGACACTCGCTGATCGGCGCCCGGCTGATCTGGCGCTTGCGCCAGGCGCTTTCGGTCGATCTACCTTTGCGCGTCCTTTTCGAGGCGCCGACCTTGGCGAGGCTGGCCGCCGAGATCGAACGCCTGCGGCGCGGCGGCCCGGACCTGCCGACCATCGCCTCATTCCACCAGGACCGCAGCTCGCCGCCGCCGCTCTCGTTGGCGCAGGAGCGCTACTGGGCGGGGCGGCATCTCGAAGCGCGCTCGGTGGCCTCGACGGTCCCGATGCTGATGCACCTCGGGGGCCCGCTCGACCGCGACTGCCTGCGGCGGGCGATCGCGGCGGTCGTCGATCGCCATGAGCTCCTGCGGACGAGCTTCCGGGAAGGCCCGGAGGGGCCGATCCAGGTCATCCATCCTGCGGTGCCTGTGGCGCTCCGCGAAGTCGATCTCGAGCGGCTCGGAGCTCCCGAGCGGATGGCGGAGGTGCGGCGGTTCAGCATCCTCGATGGCCGGTTGCATTTCGATTATGAGCGTCCCCCGCTGTTTCGTCCGACTCTCTTCCGCTGCGCTGCCGAGGAGCACATCCTGCTCTTCACGATCCATCACATCGCGACGGATTGGTGGTCGAACGCCGTAATGCTGCGGGAGGTTTCGGCTCTCTACCTCGCGTTCCGCGCCAGCCAGCCGTCCCCGCTGCCGCCGCTCGCCGCGCAGTTCCAGGACTTCGCGCGCTGGCAGCGGCGTCTCTCCCTGGAGGAGGCGCAGGCCAGCCAGGTGACCTTCTGGCGCGAGCATCTGCGTGGGGCCGTGCCCATCGATCTGAGCGCCGGCCGGCTGCGTCCCCGAAAGCCGACGTTCACCGCCGGGACCGAGGAGATCCTGGTGCCGGAAGAGCTCGAGAGGCAGCTCGATGCATTTTCCGCACAGCAGGGCGTGACTCTGTTCATGACATTTTTGGCCGCCTTCAAGGCGCTGCTGCATTCCGAGACGGGGCGGGACGACCTCGTCGTTCCGTGCAGCTTCGCCAACCGCAATCATCTCGAGACGGAGTCGCTGATCGGCAACCTTGCTACCGGTCTGCCGTTGCGCACGCGGCTTTCTGGCGTGCGGACCTTTCGTGAGCTCTTGCAGCGGGTGCGGGACGTGACCCTTCTGGCCCACGATCATCCAGACATCTTCTGGGAGCCGGTGGTGGAAGGCATGAGCTTCCTCGAGGAGGGGGATCGGGGAGGGCTCACCACGTTTCGGATTCTGTTCCAGCTCGTCAAGGCGCCGCCCGCGGCTCAGGCTCAGGTCGCCTCCGACCTCCGCATCACCCGGCTACCCGTCGATACCGGCAAGATCCGCCTGGATCTGAGCCTTTTCATCTCTCAGGCGGGCCGGCTCGCCGGGCGTTTCCGCTACAACCGCGGCGTGCTCGATCCAGCGAGGGTCATCAGTCTGCGCGACCGCTTCCTGCGGATTCTCGCCGCCATCGTCGCCGATCCGGAGTGCCCGCTGGACGAGCTGCTGCTCCCGGTGCCGCAGGAGCTGGGCACGCGAGACCTGGCCATCGTCGAGGAGGGGTGATGAAGATGAGAGCGCCGGATGAGCACTGTCTCTCCCGCTCATAGCCCGGACGGGCCATCTGGCTTCCGTTATGATCTGCGTCCCATTTGGACGGGGGGAGCGCACCCTCCATCCAGACGCGCATGATCGAGATCACTGCACGCACCCCAGGCATCCGGACTCTCGCCGACCTGCTGCGAGAGAGGGCCGAGGATCGCCCGGACCATAGGCTCTACACGTTCCTGGCGGACGGCGAGGAGGAGGCCGGTGGCCTCACCTATGGCGAGCTCGACCGGCGGGCCCGGGCGTTGGCGGCCTGGCTCCAGGAGGCTGGCTGCCAGGGCGAGCGGGCTCTCCTCCTGTTCCCTCCCGGGCTCGATTTTGTCGCCGCTTTCTTCGGCTGCCTCTATGCCGGAGCCGCCGCCGTGCCGGTCTATCCTCCCCGGCTCAACCGAGTCGACGAACGGCTGGAGGAGATCTTCCGCGACGCCCAGCCCCGCGTCGTCCTCACGACCTCGGCGCTTCTCTCCCGGCTCGCCGGGCGTCCCGGAAGCACGGTCCAAAGCCTTTGGACCGCGGTCGACCAGATCCCGGATGCCCTGGCGGAGACCTGGCGCGAGCCGGACCTTGGCCCTGGCGACCTGGCGTTCCTTCAGTACACCTCGGGCTCGACCGCCTCTCCCAAGGGGGTCATGGTCACCCATGGCAATCTCCTCGCCAACGAGGAGAGGATCCAGCGGGCTTTCCGGCAGTCCGAGGAGTCGATCGTGGTGGGATGGCTCCCGCTCTACCACGACATGGGCCTGATCGGGAACATCCTGCAGCCTCTCTGGAGCGGCGGCCGCTGTGTGCTGATGTCGCCGTGGGCCTTCCTGCAACGGCCGGCGCGTTGGCTGGAGGCGATCTCCCGCTATCGCGCGACGACGAGCGGCGGACCGAACTTCGCCTATGACCTCTGCGTGCGCCGGGTCCGCCCCGAGCAGCGCGCCGCGCTGGACCTTTCGAGCTGGGAGGTGGCCTTCAACGGCGCCGAGCCCGTCCGCCGCGCCACACTCGACCGTTTCGCCGAGGCGTTCGCCCCGGCCGGCTTCCGCCGCGAGGCTTTCGTCCCTTGCTATGGGCTGGCGGAGGCCACGCTTTTGGTCACCGCGGGGCGGGCGGCGGAGGCATCGGACCGATTGGACGGATCGGACCGATCGGTCGGATTATCGGACAGATTGGTCGTTAGCTGTGGCGCCTTGCCCGAGGGGGAAGAGGTTCGTATTGTCGACCCCGAGACGGGGCGCGAGGCGGCTCCCGGCGCGGTGGGGGAGATCTGGGTCGCCGGACCGAGCGTGGCCGCGGGCTACTGGAACCGGCCGGCGGAGACACGGGAAACGTTCGGCGCGATGATCGGCGGGGACGGCCCCTTCCTGCGCACCGGGGATCTCGGCTTCGCGCGGCAGGGCGAGCTGTTCGTCACCGGGCGGATCAAGGACCTGATCATCCTGCGGGGGCGCAACCACTATCCCCAGGATCTGGAGCTGACGGCTGAGCGGGCGCATGCCGCGCTGCGTCCGGGTGGCAGCGCCGCCTTCGCGGTGGATGGGGAGGACGAGGAGCTGCTCGTCCTCGCCGCCGAGATCGAGCGCCGCTCCAGCGCGCCGGTCGAAGAAGTGGCGGAGGCGGTCCGCCGCGCCGTGGCCGAGGAGCACGAGGCGCGGGTGCACGAGGTGGTCCTGCTACAGCCGGGGAGCCTTCCCAGGACGTCGAGCGGCAAGGTTCAGCGCCACCGCGCCCGCGCCGCCTGGTTGGGGAGTGGGCTCGACGTCGTCGCGGCGATTCCGGCGGCGCGGGAGACCGGGGAAGAGCTTCTCGCGGACGACCGCTCCACCCTCTCCCGCCTACGCCAGGCGGTGGCGCGGGCGGCGCGCGTCGATCCCGCGGCCGTGCCCATGGACCGGCCTCTGACCGGCCTGGGGCTCGACTCGCTCGCCGCCGTCGAGCTGAAGCATGCGGTCGAGTCCGACCTCGGCATCGACCTCCCCCTGTCGCGCCTCCTCGGTGGGGCGACCCTCGACGAGCTGGCGCGCGAGATCCCGGCCGGCCCCGCGGAGCCCGAGGAGCGGCTGCGGGTTGGCGACCTCCCCAGGGACGTCTTCCCGCTCTCCTACGGGCAGCGCTCCCTCCGGTTCCTCGAGCGGATGGCCCCGGGCGCCACGTTCTGGACGCTGGCGGGGGCGGCGCGCGTGCATGGTGCGCTCGATCCGGCGGCGCTGCGGTGGGCACTGGAGAGGGTCGTCGAGCGCCATCCCGCGCTCCGCACCACGTTCCACACGGCCGAGGGCGAGCCGGTCCAGCGGGTCCATCCGCATCTGCCGCCGGATTTTCTGGAAACCGCGGAGGAGGACGATGCCTCGTTGGTCGAGCGCATCGATTCCGAGGTCTTCCGGCCGTTCGATCTCGAAGCAGGTCCCCTGGTGCGGATGGGGATCTTCCGGCTCGGGAAAGACGAGGAGACTCCGTACGCGCTGTTCCTCGCCGTGCACCACCTGGTCTCCGACCTCTGGTCGATCGGGACGATGATGCGCGAGCTGGAGGCGTTCCACCGCGAGGCCCGGGGAGGGGAGCCGGCGCGGCTGACGCCGCTGCCGGTGACCTACGCCGACTATGTGGACTGGCAGTGCCGGCGGCTCGCCGGACCCGAGGGCGAGCGGCTCTGGGATTTCTGGCGCGAACAGCTCGGGGGCGACCTGCCGGTGCTCGACGTCCCGACCGACCGCCCCCGGCCGCCGGTCCAGACCTTCCACGGCGCATCGCGACGGCTGGCGATCGACACGGACCTGACGGCGAAGCTCCGCGCTCTCGCCCGGTCGCGCGGCGCCACCCTCTACGTGGCGCTCCTCGCGGCGTTCGAGACGCTGCTCCACCGCACCTCGGGCCAGGAGGACCTCCTCGTCGGCACGCCCGCCGCGGGCCGCACCGCGCGCGACCTGGCCGGGGTCGTGGGGTACTTCGTGAGCCCGGTCGCGATCCGGGCCGATCTGTCGGGCGAGCCGTCGTTCCTGGAGATCCTCGCGCGCAGCCGCCGAACCTCGCTCGCCGCGTTCGAGCACCAGGATTTCCCGTTCGCCCTGCTCGCCGAGCGCTTGCAGGCGCGGCGCGACGTCAGCCGGCCGCCGGTCTTCCAGGCGTTCTTCGTGCTGGAGCAGCTTCCAGGTGTCCCGGGGATCGGCGCCTTCGCGCTGGGCCACGGCGGAGCCCGCGCCGAGGTCGCCGGCCTCACTCTCGAATCGTTGCCTCTCGCGAGCCGGAGCGCCCAGCTCGACCTCCTGCTTCTCGCGGCCGAAACCGGCGACGGGCTCGCCCTGACTCTGGAGCACAACACCGACCTGTTCGACGTGACCACGATCGACCGCATGCTCGGTCATTTGCGGGTTTTCCTCGCCGGTGCGGTCGAGCAGCCGGACCTGCCGGTCGGGGAGCTCCCCTGGCTCACGGCGGCCGAGTGTGCGCAGCTCTTCGGCGAGGGCCCGGAGACGGAGACCAGGGAAGCCGTCGCGGCAGCCTGCCTGCATCACCTCTTCGAGGAGCAGGCCGACCGTGCCCCCACGGCGACGGCCGCGGTGTTCGAGCTGGAGAAGCTCACCTATGGCGAGCTGGAGCGGCGGGCCAACCGGCTCGCCCGCCACCTGATCCGCCGCGGCGTGGGGCCGGAGGTCCCCGTCGGCCTCTGTATCGACCGCTCGCTGGAGATGGTGGTGGCGATCCTCGCGGTGTTCAAGGCGGGCGGCGCCTACGTGCCGCTCGACCCCGCCTGGCCAGCCGAGCGGCTCGCCTTCCTGCTCGCGGACGCCGGGTGCGCGTTCGTTGTCGGCCGTGGCCGGGAGCTGGCTGCGCTCCCCACGGGCCTACCCGTCCTCGACCTCGACGCCGACCGCGAGCGGATCGCGGCCCAGAGCGAGGAGCGGCCGACCGTGGACGTCCGCAGTGGCAACCTGGCCTACGTCATCTACACCTCGGGCTCGACGGGCCTCCCCAAGGGGGTACCGGTGACGCACGCCAACGTGGTCCGGCTGCTCACCGCGACGGCGCCCTGGTTCGGCTTCGACGAGCGCGACGTGTGGACGCTCTTCCACTCCTACGCCTTCGACTTCTCGGTGTGGGAGATCTGGGGCGCGCTCGCCCACGGCGGCCAGCTCGCGATCGTGCCGCGCGAGGTGGCCCGCTCTTCAGAGGACCTCTACGAGCTGCTGTCGACCGAGCGGGTGACGGTGCTCAACCAGGTCCCTTCGGTCTTCCGGCAGGTCGTCCTCGCCGACGCCGCGGACCCGCTGCCGCTCGCTCTGCGGCTCGTCATTTTCGGCGGCGAGGCGCTGGACCCGGGGATGCTCCGTCCCTGGTTCGACCGGTACGGTGATGCGTCTCCGCGCCTGGTCAACATGTACGGGATCACGGAGACCACGGTGCACGTCACCTACCGCCCGGTGACCCGCGCCGACCTCGACGGGCCGAGCGCGATCGGCCGGCCGATCCCGGACCTGCGCGTCCATCTCCTGGACCGGCGGATGCAGCCGGTGCCGGTCGGTGTGCCTGGGGAGATCTTCGTCAGCGGCGCGGGCCTCGCGCGCGGCTATCTCCACCGGCCTGACCTGACGGCGGAGCGCTTCGTCCCCGATCCGTTCGGCGCACCCGGCGGCCGCCTCTACCGCAGCGGCGACCTGGCGCGTCGCCGCCTCGGCGCCGCGGACGGGCTCGAACTCGCGCTTGATCTCGAGTATCTAGGGCGGATCGATCATCAGGTGAAGGTCCGCGGCTTCCGGATCGAGCTGGGCGAGATCGAGGCGCGGCTCGCCGAGCATCCCGGCGTGCGCGCGGCCGCCGTGGTGGCCCTCGACTCGGCGGCCAACGGGGAGGCTGACCGGCGCCTCGCCGCCTTCTTCGTGCCGGTGGGGGAGGTGCCCGCCCTGGCCGCGCTGCGGGCGCACCTCGCGCACACCCTGCCCGAGCCCATGCTCCCCGCGGCGTTCGTCGCGCTTCCGGAGCTGCCGCGCACTCCGAGCGGCAAGGTCGACCGCCGGGCGCTCGCGGCATGGACCATCGCGCTGGAGCCCGGGGGCGCCGAGACCGCGGTGCCGCGCACCCCGGAAGAGGAGATCGTGACCGGACTCTGGGCCGATCTCCTGGGAGCTGAGCGGGTGGGGCCGCACGAGGACGTCTTCGAGATCGGCGCGCACTCGCTGCTCGTCACCCGGATGGCCTGGCGGCTGCGCGAGACACTCGGCGTCGAGCTGCCGCTGCGCGTCCTGTTCGAGGAGCCGACCCCGGCCGGCCTGGCGCGGCGGATCGCGGCCGCCCGCAGGACGGGTGGGGAAGGGCCGCCGCTCCGGCCGGTCCCACGGCCCGATCCCCTGCCGCTCTCGTTCGCGCAGCAGCGCCTCTGGTTCGAGGACCAGATGGAGCCGGGCAGCCCGCTCTACAACATGGCGGCCCAACTGGACCTGCGCGGCGCGCTGGACGCCGCGGCCCTGGAGCGCGCTCTCACCGAGGTCGTGCGTCGTCATGAAGCCTTGCGGACGACCTTCCCCTCCCTGCGCGGCCGGCCGCGGCAGGAGATCGCCGCGCCGTCGCCCGTCCGGCTGCCCCGGATCGACCTTGCCGCCCTGCCGGCGGAGCGGCGGGTAGAGGAGGCGCGGCGGCAAGCGCTGGCCGAGGCCCGGCGTCCGTTCGATCTCGCGGCCGGACCGCTCCTGCGCGGCTTCCTGCTGCGGCTCGGCGCCTCCGAGAGCCGGCTGGTGCTCAACATGCACCACATCGTGTCGGACGGCTGGTCCGTGGCGATCCTGGTGGAGGAGGTGGGAGCGCTCTACGGAGCGTTCGTCATCGGTCAACCCTCACCTCTGCCCGAGCTGCCGGTCCAGTACGCGGACTTCACGCTCTGGCAGCGCGAGCAGCTCGCGGGCGAGGCACTGGAGAGCCAGCTCGCCTGGTGGCGCCGGCGCCTGGCCGATGCACCGCCGGCCCTGGAGCTGCCTGCCGACCACCCCCGGCCGCCTGTGCGCCGCACGCGCGGGTCCGAGGTGCCGGTCGAGATCGGTCCGGATCTCGCGCAGGCGCTGTCCCGTCTCGGCCGGCGCGAGGGCGCCACGTTTTTCGTGACTCTGCTCGCGGCGTTCCAGGCGCTGCTCTACCGCGAGACAGACGAGGAGGACCTGAGTGTCGGAACCCCGTTCGCCGGCCGTGCCCGGAGCGAGACCGAGAGGCTCATCGGCTTCTTCGTGAACACCCTGGTGGTTCGGACGGACCTTGGAGGGAGCCCCACCTTCCGCGCTCTGGTCGCGCGGGCGCGGGAGGCGGTCCTGGGGGCGTCCGCGCATCAGGACCTACCCTTTGATCGGCTCGTCGAGGAGCTGGTGCCGCAGCGCGATCCCGCGCGCACGCCGCTCTTCCAGGTCCTCTTCGCGCTCCAGGACCGGGCGCCGGATGCCGCCGCTCTGTCCGGCCTGGAGACGGCCCCGGTGCACCTACCGGCCGAGACCGCGAAGACGGATCTCACGCTGACGCTGACCGGCGGGCCCGCCGGCCTCGCCGGCTGGATCGAGTACAGCACGGACCTCTTCGACCGCACCACGGTGCAGCGCTTCGCGCTCCGCTTCGGGCGCCTGGTGCGCGCGGCCGTCGAGAACCCGGAGATCTCCGTGGATGCGCTCCCGCTGCTCGCCGCGGAGGAGCGCCAGCAGGTCACCGTCGAATGGGCCGCCGGCACCCGCGCCATCGACGTCCGAGAGCTGCGATGTGTCCACGAGCTGTTCGAGGAGCAGGCCGCGCGCACGCCGGACCTGCCGGCGGTGTCGGACGGAAATCTGTGGCTCACCTATGCGGAGCTGAACGACCGTGCCGATCGTCTTGCGCGTCACCTCGCGGCCTGCGGCGTCGGTCTCGAGAGGCCCGTGGCCGTGCTTCTGGAGAGCTCGCCCGAGCTGGTCGTCGCACTGCTCGCGATTCTCAAGGCGGGCGGGGCCTACGTGCCGCTCGACCCGGCGTACCCGGCCGAGCGGCTGGCGTTCCTGCTCCGCGACAGCGGCGCACGCACGCTAGTCGCCGATGAGCTGCCCGAAGGGCTGGTGTTGGGCGAGGGGGTACGGGTGGTGGGGACCAGCCTTTCGTCCTTTGAGTCCTTTACGTCCTTTAGGTCCTTGGCTTCCCCCCAGACGCTCGCCTACGTCATCTACACCTCGGGCTCGACCGGCCTCCCCAAAGGGGTCGCTATCAGCCACGAGAACCTGGTGCCGTTGCTCCTCTGGAGCCGGCAGGCCTTCGGCTTCGGCGAGCCCACGCGGGTCCTCCAGAGCCTGTCGCCCACCTTCGACTTCGGCCTCTTCGAGACCCTCACCACGCTGTTATTCGGCGGCACGCTCTTCCTGCGGGGAGGAGCCGAGCGCGGCGACGTCGAGCGCACCGGGCGCGAGATCCGGCGCCAGGCGGTCAACACCCTTCACGCTACCCCTTCGTACTTTCGCGCCGTCGCTTCCGCGGCCGGGGAGCGGCTCTCCACCCTGGAGGTGCTCCATCTGGGAGGCGAGACGCTGACCGAAGGGCTGGTCGAGGAGGCCTTCGTGGTGTCCGGGGAGGAGTGCCGCCTGTTCAACGGCTACGGCCCCACCGAGGCGACGATCAACTGCGCTCTGTTCGCGGTGGGCCGGGCGGCGGATTGGTCCCCTCGCGGGCGCGCCTCGGTCCCCATCGGAAGGCCCTCGGCGGCCAGCCGGCTCTTCGTGCTCGACCGTGGGATGCAACCGGTGCCGGTCGGGATCGCCGGAGAGCTCCTGGTGGGAGGAGTGGGCCTCGCCCGCGGCTATCTGGGGCGGCCCGATCTGACAGCCGAGCGGTTCGTGCCCGATTCGTTGGGCGAGCCTGACGGGCGTCTCTACCGCACGGGAGACCGCGCCCGCTGGCTGCCGGACGGCACGGTCGAGTTCCTCGGCCGGCTGGACGACCAGGTCAAGCTGCGCGGGTTCCGCATCGAGCCGGGCGAGATCGAGGCGGCGCTGGCTCCTTGCCCGGCAGTCGAGCAGGCGGCGGTGCTGGCGCGGCAGGATGTGGCCGGCCCGCGGCTTGTCGCCTATCTGGTGCCGGCGAACAGCGCAGCGCGCGACACGGCTGCGGTGCGGACCTTCCTGCGCGCCCGGCTGCCGGAGCCCATGATCCCCGCCTCCTTCGTCTGGCTGGAGGCTCTGCCTCTCACCGGGAACGGCAAGCTGGACCGGCGCGCCCTCGCCCGTATCGAGGCAGCGGATGAGCCGGCCGCGTCCAGGCATGGCGGGGGCGCGGCGCCGCGCACGCCGATCGAGGAGGGGCTCGCCGGGATCTGGCGCGAGGTCCTCGGCGTGGCGGCGGCCGGGCCGGACGACGACTTCTTCGCGCTGGGAGGGCACTCGCTCCTTGCCGCCCAGGTGGTCTCGCGGGTGCGCGAGTCATTCGGCGTCGAGCTGCCGCTGCGCGACCTGTTCGCCCGGCCTCGCCTCGCCGATCTCGCCGCGCATGTCGAGGAGGAGCGGCGCCGCGGCGCCGGCCTCGCGGCTCCGCCGGTCACACCCGTGCCCCGCGACGCGTTCCCGGAGGGGCTGCCGCTCTCCTTCAGCCAGGAGTGGATGTGGGTCGCCGGCCAGCTCAGCCCCGAAGCCGCGGCCTACAACACGTCGCTCGCGGTCCGCCTGAGCGGGGTGCTCGATCCCGGCGCGCTGGCAGCGGCGCTCCGCCAGGTGGCGCGCCGCCACGAGGTGCTGCGCACTCGCTTCGTGTCCAACGAGGCCGGTCCTCTTCAGGTGCCGGATCCCACCCTCCGTCTGCCCGTTGCGACGGCCGACCTTGCCGGCCTGCCGCCCGCGCGGCGCGAGCCTGAGATGGCGCGCGCGATCACGGCCGAGGCTGCCCGGCCGTTCGACCTCGTCGCGGGGTCCCCGGCGCGCGCCCTCCTGGTGCGGCTGGACCCGGCGGAGCACGTGCTCGTCATCGGCCTTCATCACCTGGTGACCGACGGCTGGTCGGCGGCCGTGCTGCTGCGCGAGGTGGCGGCTCTCTTTGCCGGCATTCCGCTGCCCGATCTGCCTGTCCAGTACGCGGACTACGCGCTCTGGCAGCGGCGTTGGCTCGCGGGCGCAACGCTGGAGACGCTGCTCGCCTGGTGGCGGGAGCACCTGGCGGGACCGCTTCCCGTCCTCGAGCTGCCGGCGGACCAGTTGACTGGATTCAAAGCGGGCGCGGCCGGCGGGCTCGGCGAGCGCCTGCCATTCCAGCCGGCTCCCGCACAGGTCGAGGCCATGCGCTCCATCGCACGCGGCCGGGGCTCGACCCTCTTCGCGGTCCTGCTCGCCGCGTGGAAGACGCTCCTCGCGCGGTTCGTCCGGCAGGACGACCTGGTCGTCGGCACGCCGGTCGCCAACCGCACGCGCCGCGAGTTGGAGGGGCTGATCGGCTACTTCGTGAACGACCTGCCGCTGCGCACGCGCCTGGGCGGTGATCCCACGTTCCTGGAGCTGCTCGACCGGGTCCATGCCACGGCGCTCGGCGCGTGGGCGCATCAGGACCTGCCCTTGTCGAAGATCGTCCAGGAAGTGGGGCACGGCGCGCCGCTTTTCCGCGCCTGGTTCCAGCTCCAGAACATGCCGCTGCCCAGCCTGGAGCTGCCCGGCGTGAAGCTGTCCCTGGTCGAGCTGGAAGCCCCGAACGCGACGTTCGACCTGGAGCTGCTCACCATGGAAGTAGACGGCGGCCTCGCCGGTCACCTCGTCTTCAACCGCGAGCTGTTCCACCGCGAGACCGCGGCGGCACTGCTGCGCAGCTTCCAGGTTTTGATCGACGGAATCGCCGCCGATCCCGGGCGCCGCCTCTCGGATCTCCCGCTGCTCGCGCCGGAAGAGCGGTCCGCCGTGCTCGCTGCACACCGCCCGTCCGGGGCCTGCCGCGGCGAGGTGACCCTCCATCGCGCGTTCGAAGCCATGGTCGCGGCGCGCCCACAGGCGCCGGCTGTGACCTGCGAAGGGGTGAGCCTGACCTACGCCGAGGTGAACCGGCGGGCCGACATCCTCGCCCGCCGCCTGCGTGCCCAGGGCGTCGGCCCGGAGTCGCGCGTGGGCCTCCGTGTGGATCGCTCACCGGAGCTGGTCATCGGCATTCTGGGCGTCCTCAAGTCCGGCGGCGCCTACGTGCCGATCGATCCCGACTACCCGCGCGAGCGGCAGGACCTGCTGCTGGAGGATGCACGGGTGCACGTGCTGGTGGCGCGGGAGGAGTCCGTCTTGACGATCTCCAAGCGCGGAGCGAGCCCCGGTCTGGCGGGCGAGGTAGGACCGGATCATCTGGCCTACGTCATCTACACGTCGGGATCGACCGGCCGGCCGAAGGGGGTGATGGTGACCCACCGCCAGGCGGCGCGGCTCTTCGAGGCGACGCGGGACTTCGGCTTCGGCCTGGACGACGTGTGGACGCTCTTCCACTCGTATGCCTTCGACTTCTCGGTCTGGGAGATCTGGGGAGCGTTCCTCCACGGCGGCCGGCTCGTCGTGGTGCCGCACCGGGTGAGCCGCTCGCCCGAGGACTTCCTCGACCTGCTGGCGGCGGAGAAAGTGACGGTGCTCAACCAGACGCCATCGGCCTTCTACCAGCTTCTGCGCGCGAAGGAGGCGAGGACGCCGGACGCTCCGCCGCTCTCGCTGCGCCGGGTCATCTTCGGCGGCGAGGCGCTGGAGCCGTCCAAGCTTCTGCCCTGGTTCGACCGGCACGGCGATGCGCAGCCAATCCTGGTGAACATGTACGGGATCACCGAGACGACGGTGCACGTGACCCAGCGGCCATTGACGCGGGCCGATGCCGAGTCCCCGGACAGCGTGCTCGGCCGGCCACTCGACGACTTGCGGCTGGTCCTCCTCGACGCCGCATTCGGTCCGGTGCCCCCCGGTGCGGTGGGAGAGATCTTGGTCGGAGGCGGCGGCGTGGCCCGTGGCTATCTCGGCCGGCCAGACCTGACCGCGGAGCGTTTCGTCCCCGACCCCTTCGCCGGAGAGCTGGGGGAGCCGGGGGCGCGGCTCTACCGCTCCGGCGACCTCGCCCGTCTGCGATCTGACGGCGAGCTGGTCTACCTGGGACGCGCCGACCAGCAGCTCAAGGTGCGCGGCTTCCGCATCGAGCCGGGCGAGGTCGAGGCCGCCCTGGTCCGCCACTCGAGCGTCGCCCAGGCCGCGGTCTTCACCCGCAAGCTCTCCGCCGAGGACGTGCGCCTCGTCGCCTGTATCGTCTGCCGGGCCGACGCGCCCTCGTCCTCCGAGCTACGGGAGCACCTGCTGGCGACGTTGCCGGAGCCCTGGGTGCCAAGCCTCTTCGTCCCCGTGCCGGCCCTGCCGCTCACCGCCCACGGCAAGGTGGACCGCCAGGCTCTCGCCGAGCTGGCAGATCGGTCCGATCCGTCTGATCCGTCCGATCTGTCAGATCGCGCCGCCACCGTGGCTCCGCTCAGCCCGCTGGAGGAGCACCTGGCGACCCTGTGGGCCGGACTCCTGGGGATCGACCACGTGGAGCGCGATGACAACTTCTTCACCCTCGGAGGCCACTCCCTCCTCGTGACCTGGATCGCCGCGCGAGTCCGCGAGGCGTTCGGGATTCCACCGCCGATGCGCAGCTTCTTCGAGCGGCCGACCGTGGGAAACCTGGCCCTCGGCGTGCTCAGCGAGCTGATCGCGCGGCTGGAGCCGGGGCGGTTCGAGGAGATCCTTGCGCTCGTGGAGGGGATGCCGGAGGCGGAGGTGGCGCGGCTGGTGGAGAGCAAGAGGAGAGCTACCGTTGCACCCCGGGTTGAAACCCGGGGCTATCAGGAAGGCCGTCCCTCCGGGACGGAGGTGACGCGGCGCATCGAGCATCTCCGTCCCTCCGGCGCTGCCGCTCCCGCAGCCCCTGGGTTGGACCCGGCGTGGAGCGAGGCCTCATGCGTCCGTGATCTCCTCGACATCCTTCCTCCTCCCGGTCCATCCGAGCCTCCGCTGCGGGTCACGACCCTGGCGTTCCCGACCAGCAACCGGCCTGCGGTTCTGGAGCGGGGTCTGGCGAGCCAGGCCGTGGCGGCCCGCGAGCACGGACGGGAGCTCCGCTTCGCGGTCCTCGACGATTCGCCCGATCCACGGGTGCGGGAGGAGTACCGGGGCCGGCTCGCGGGCCTGCGGCGGCGCTACGGGGTCGAGATCTCCTACGCGGGGCGCGAGGAGAAGCTCCGCTTCGCCGCCGCTCTCCGCACCGAGGGAATCCACCCGGAGGCGGTCGCCGCCACCCTCCTCGATCCCGAGGGAGTGGGGTTGACGATCGGCGCCAACCGCAATGCCGTGCTGCTCCAGACCGTGGGCGAAGGGGTGGTGAGCGTCGACGACGATACCCTGGCCCGCGGCGGCCCGCCGCCCGCGCCGGAGCCTGGCATCGAGCTGCTCACCGGCACCGTGCCGGGCATGGCCTTCCTGTCCGCGCGGGAGCCGGGAGCGATCCGCGGCTTCGCCAGCCGGGCGGAGGCGATGGCCGCGGTCGATCTCCGCACCGTGGATCTCCCGGGCGTCCACGAGGCCCTGCTGGGCCGCGACGTGACCCACTGGCTGCGCGAATTCGATCCCGAGGCGCCTGCCGTGCTCGACCGGGCCGACCCCGCCTTTCTTCAGAGCCTCGAATCCGGCGGGGGACGCGTCGTGGTGACCACGAACGGCTGGGTGGGCGACTGCGGCTGGCGCTCTCCGATCTTCTACATGCTGCAGACTGGCGACTCCTGGCGTCACCTGGTGCGCTCGGCCGACTTCTACCGCACCGTCACCGCGAGCAAGGAAATCGTGCGCTTCATGCCGCGGCCGGCCGTGGGCAACGCCGAGTCGTTCATGGCGACCATGTTCTGCGGCTTCGACAACCGTTCCCTCCTGCCGCCGTTCCCGCCGGTGCTCTGGGGCGAGGACCTGCTCTACGGCCTGACGTTGCAGCTCGCGTTCCCCACGGCCCGGGCCGGGCACCTCCCCTGGGTGGCGTTACACGATCCCATCGAGCAGCGTGGCTTCTGGCCGGGCGAGATGGTACGCACTGCTTCGGGGATCGACCACTCCCGGCTCCTGTCGGCCCTGCTCGTGGACTTCGTGCCGGACTACAGATTGGCGCCGGCCGACGGTCTGCGCCGTCTCGGCGCCTTCCTCCAGGAGCTGGGCCGAATGGAGCCGGGCGCGTTCGACGAGCTGGCGCGCCGCCGGGTGCGCGAGCGGGCCGAGGCGTTCGCGGCTGACCTCGAGGCGCGGCTGGCGGACTGGCGAGACGAGCAGGAGCGCCCAGAGGCCGGAGAGCTGTGGGCCGCCGACGTTCGGCGTTACCTCGACCTGCTGCGCCGGCACATGGAGGATCCGGATTTCGCGATGCCCCTCGACCTTCTCTACCACCGTGAGCCGGAAGAGGCGCGGCGGCTCGCGCAGCGGCTGCTCGTCCATCACGGGATCGAGCTCGCGCACTGGCCCGACCTGGTCGAGGCGGTCCGGAGCTTGAAGGCGCGCGGGCAGAGCCTCGCGGAGGTGGTGCCGTGAGCGGCTCCAGCGCCTTGGCGGCGCGCCTTGCCGGCCTCTCGCCGGAGCGCCGGACACTCCTGGAGCTGCTCGTCCTGGAAGAGGTTCTGGAGCCCCGGGTCGCGAAGGAGGTTCCCACGGCGCCTCCAGCGGAGGAGGCGCCGCTCTCCTTCGGTCAGGAGAGGCTTTGGCTGCTCGACCGGCTGGACCCGGGGAGCCCTGCCTACAACACAGCCGCGGCGCTCCGCCTCACCGGGGTGCTCGACGTGCCGGTGCTCGTCCGGAGCTACGAGGAGATCGCGCGCCGGCATGCCGTGCTGCGCACCACCTTCGGAGCTCGGCCCGTCCAGATCGTGGGGCCGCCGCGGCCGGCCGAGGTGGCCGTCGTGGATCTCTCGGGTCTCGGAGAGCCCTCACCCGCCTTGCGGGAGGCCATCGACGCGGAGGTGAGCCAGCCCTTCGACCTCACCCGCGGGCCGCTCCACCGCTTGCGGCTCTTCCGGCTCGGCGCGCGGGAGCACGTGCTCGTGGCCACGTTGCACCACATCGTCTCGGACGCCTGGTCCATGGCGGTGCTCGGCCGCGAGCTGACGGCGATCCACGCCGCGTTCGCCGCCGGGCTCCCCTCGCCTCTGCCCGAGCTGCCGCTCCAGTACGCGAGCTATGCCCGCGACCAGCGCGAGCGGTTCCGCGGCGCGGTCCTGGAGGAGCAGCTCGCCTGGTGGCGGGAGCGCCTGGCCGGCGCCCCCGAGGTGGTGGAGATACCGCCCGATCATCCCAGGCCGGCGGCGCGCCGCTTCCGCGGCCGCCTCCTCACGCGCCGGCTCCCCCTGGAGCTGTCCGAGCGGATTGCGCGCCTCTGCCGCGAGCGGTCGGTCACTCCGTTCATGGCTCTCCTCGCCGCGTTCGAGGTCGTGCTCCACGACCGCAGCGGGCAGACCGACCTCGTCGTGGGGGTCGACATCGCGAACCGCAACCCGCCCGAGACCGCGGACCTCCTCGGGTTCTTCGTCAACCAGCTCGTGTTCCGGGTCGACGCCGGCGGAGATGCGGCCTGGCTCGATCTGCTGGAGCGGGTGCGGGAGACCGCAGCCGGTGCCTTCGCGCACCAGGACGTTCCGTTCGAGCGGCTCGTCGAGGAGCTGCGCCCGCAGCGGTCGCTGGCGCGCAACCCGCTGTTCCAGGTGATGTTCGGTCTCTACAACGTGCCGGAGGCCGCGGCGGTGCTCGGCGGCCTGGAGATCGCGCCGTTCGAGATCGAGGGGGAGGCGGCGGTGTTCGATCTCAGCCTCTACCTGTCCGAGACCGCGGACGGCCTCCAGGCCATGCTGCGCTACGACGTCGATCTCTACGAAGAGGCGAGCATGGACCGCCTGCTCGACGACTTCGAGGCCGTGGTGCGGCGGGTCGTGGAGGCACCGGGCGAGCGGCTGTCCGCGCTCGGCGAGCATCTGGCCGCCGAGCGGCGGCGGCGCCTGGAAGCCGGCCGCGAGGATCTCCAGAAGGCGCGCCTGCGGACGCTCAAGACCGCGCGGCGCCGCACGCTCGAAAACGGAGACGAAAGATGAGTGAGCCAACGAAACCCGCACCGAAGAAGCTCGCGCTCTCCGGCCGGCGCGCCGCGATGGCTCCCGCCGGGGAGCTGGTGCGCGAGGAGCCGGGGCCGGCCGGGCTGCCGCTGATCCTCACGCCGGCCGTGGCAGGCGTCGATCCCCTGGCCTGGGCCGGGGCGCACCGCGCGGAGATCGAGGAGAAGCTGCTGCGCCACGGCGCGCTCCTTTTCCGCGGCTTCGGTTTGCATGGGACCGACGGGCTCCAGGCCTTCGTGCGCGCGGTCTGCGGCGACCTGCTGGAATATCGCGAGCGCTCCTCGCCGCGCCACGAGCTGGCGGACCGCGTCTACACCTCGACCGACTATCCGGCCGAGCAGACGATCTTTCCGCACAACGAGCACTCCTACGCACGCCGCTTCCCGCTCAAGCTCTTCTTTGCCTGCATCCTCCCCGCGGAGACCGGGGGAGAAACGCCGGTCGGCGACACCCGGCGGATCTTCCGGCGCATCGACCCGGAGGTGCGGCGGCGCTTCGAGGAGAAGGGCTGGATGTACGTGCGCAACTTTCACCCTGGCTTCGGACTCTCCTGGCAGACGGTCTTCCAGACCGACGACCGGGCGCGGGTCGAGGAGTACTGCCGCGAGGCCGGGATCGACTGGGAGTGGCGCTCCGGCGACCGCCTGCGCACGCGGCAGGTGCGGCCGGCGACCGCGCGCCACCCGCGCACCGGCGAGACGGTCTGGTTCAACCATGCGACGTTCTTCCATGTCTCAACCCTGCCGGCGGCCATCCGCGAGCCGCTGCTGCGCGACTTCGGCGAGGAGGACCTGCCGAACAACACCTGGTATGGAGATGGCGCGCCGATCGAGCCGGCGACCGCCGAGCACCTCCGGCAGGCCTACCTCTCCGAGATGGTCGCGCTGCCGTGGCAGCAGGGCGACATCCTGCTCATCGACAACATGCTGACCGCGCACGCCCGCAATCCGTTCACCGGCCTCCGCAAGGTGGCCGTGGCCATGGCCGATCCGCACACGCGCGACGATGTCTAGCCCGGTTTCCGCGGCCCAGGTCTTCCGCCTCTCGCCCCAGCAGCGGCGCCTCTGGGCGCTCGCGGAGGGAGAGGACGGGCCGTACCGCTCGCTCGCCCGGGTGAGGATCGACGGGCCGCTCGACCCGCGCGCCCTGGAGGCGGCGCTGGCGGAGGTGGCCGCGCGGCACGAGATCCTGCGCACTACGTTCTCCGTGCCGGCGGGGATGAGCCAGCCGGGGCAGGCCGTCCACGACGAGCCGGCGCCGCCGCGGCTCGCGGTGCGGGACGGGGGCGGGGTGGAGAAGCTCTGGGACGAGATGGCGGCGCACCCTTTCCTGCCGGACCGTGAGCCGCCGCTTGTCGCGGTCTTGAACCGGCTCTCGCCGGAAAGCCACGACCTCTTCCTTGCTGTTCACGCCCTCTGCGCCGACGAGGCGTCCCTCGGAGTCCTCGTCCGCGACCTGCAACAGGCCTATGCCGGGATTGAAGCCGAGCCGCCGGTGCAGTACGCGGACGTGGCTGCTGCCCTGGAGGAGATGCTCGAATCCGAGGAGTCCGAGGCCGGCCGCGCCTGGTGGCGCGAGGTCCTGGCGGCGCCTCCACCGGACCAGAGCCTCCCGTTCGAGCGCGACGCCGGCCCGGCGCCGTTCGATCCGCGCCGGGTTGAGGCCGCGTTCGATTCGAAGGTGCAGCCGGCTGTCTGCCTCGCCGCCTGGCAGGCTCTGCTCGCGCGGCTCGCTCCCGGAGCGGGGACGATCCTCGGCGTCGAGTTGGCAGGCCGCCACTACGAAGGGTTCGAAACCGCGGTCGGCCCCTTCGCCCGGATCGTGCCGGTGCGCTCGGCCGTCCGCCCCGAGGAGTCTTTCGCGCAGCTCGCGGCGCGGCTCGACGAGCAGCTCGCGGCGATCGTGGACTGGCAGGACTACTTCTCCTGGGACGAGGAGACGGGCTTCTTCCCGGTGGTGTTCAAGTTCAAGGACGACAGGGACCGCAAGGACGGCAAGGACTGGATGCTGAAGCGGACCTGGGCCTGCACCGACCGCTTCCGGCTGCGGCTGACGATTCGCGGTGCGGTGGCCGAGCTGGCGTACGACGCGGCCCGGTTCCGCGAGCGCGACGCCCGCACGCTTCTCGCGAGCTGGATCGCGTTGCTGGAGAGCGCGGTGGCTGCCCCGGAGTCGCCGGTGGGCGAGCTGGAGCTGGTCGCCCCCGAGGACCGCCGCCGGCTGCTGGTCGATTGGAACGCCACGGAGCGACCGTTCGAGCCGGTGCCGGTCCACGACCTTTTCTTCAAGCAGGCGCGGCGCACACCCGAGGCGATCGCGTTGTCGACCGTACCGGCGGGGGAGAGCGTGACCTACGCCGAGCTGGCGCGGTGGGCCGCGGACCTCGCTGCGTGCTTGCAGCGAGCCGGCGTCGGCCCCGACGTGCCGGTTGCCCTGTTCGTCGAGCGCTCGGTCGAGATGGTGGCCGGCGTGCTCGCCATCCTCACGGCCGGGGGCGCCTATGTGCCTCTCGATCCCAGCTACCCACCGGCCCGGCTCGCCCTGGTGCTGGAGGAATCGGGAGCCCCGGTGCTTCTGGCGCGGCGGGAGATGGTGAATCGGCTACCGGAGGAGATCTCGGCGCGGGTGGTGGTGGAGCCTTCCCCCGCCCGACCTCACCCCCCCGGCCCCCCTCTCCCATCGCCCACCCTTCCCCCGGGAGAGGGGGGAGACTTGCCCGCCTACATCCTCTTCACCTCCGGCTCCACCGGCACCCCGAAAGGCGTCGTCGTCCGCCACCGGGCGCTGACCAACCACATGCTCTGGATGCAAGAGGCCTATCCGCTCGTCCCAGGCGACCGGGTGCTGCAAAAGACACCGCTCGGCTTTGACGCCTCGGTGTGGGAGATCTTTGCTCCGCTCCTCGCCGGGGCCGAGCTCGTGCTCTGCGAGCCGGAGGCGCATCGCGATCCGGCGCGGCTCGCGCGCGCTCTGGCGGACAGCGGCGGGACGGTCCTCCAGGTCGTCCCCTCACTGCTGCGCCTGCTGCTCGGCGAAGAGGCCTTTGCGGGGTGCTCGTCGCTCCGCCGGCTCTTCTGCGGTGGCGAGCCCCTGAGCGTCGAGCTGCGTGACCGCGTCCATGCGCTCTTCCCGGACGTCGATCTGATCAACCTTTACGGCCCCACGGAGACGACCGTGCAGGTGGTCACCTGGACGGCCGAGCGGAGCGGCGGCGGTTCCGTGCCGGGGGAGGGCGTCCCGATCGGCCGGCCCATCCATAATGCCAGGATCTACTTGCTGGATGCGGGGATGCGCCTGCTCCCGCCCGGGCTCCCCGGCGAGCTGTGGATCGGCGGCGAGCCGCCGGCGCGCGGATATCTCAGCCGGCCCGACCTCACGGCCGCCTCCTTCCGTCCTGATCCGTTCTCGGCCGTGCCGGGCGCCCGGATGTACCGGAGCGGGGATCTCGCGAGATATCGAGATGATGGCGCTCTGGTCTTTTTGGGGCGCGCCGGCCGCGAGGTGAAGATCCGCGGCTATCGCTTCGATCCCGGCGAGATCGAAGACCTGCTTGGCCGAGAGCCGGGGGTGCGGGAGGCCGCCGTGGTCGTATGGGAGGACCGCCTGGTGGCCTACGTGGCGCCCGGGACCGTCGATCCGGCGATGCTCCGCGCCCGCCTCGCTGCGCATCTCCCCGACTTCCTGGTCCCCTCGGCCTTCGTGCCGCTGCCCGCCTTGCCGAGGACGCCGAGCGGCAAGCTCGATCGGGCCGCGCTGCCGGAGCCTTCCGAGACGGCCGCGGCGTCTGGAGAGGCCGGCTTCGCCGCGCCCCGCACAGCGGTCGAGAAGATCCTCGCGGAGATCTGGGCCGACCTGCTGCGGCGCGAGCGGGTCGGCATTCACGACGACTTCTTCGAGCTGGGAGGCCACTCGCTGCTCGGCGTCCAGCTCGTGGCGCGCGTGCGGCAGGTGCTCGGGGTCGAGCTTTCGCTGCGCACCGTCTTCGAGACGCCGACCGTGGCCGGGCTCGCCGCGCAGGTGGCCGAGGCCTGGGATGTTCCGGAGGCTCCACCCGCCACGCCGGTGCCGCGCGACCGGGACCTCCCCCTCTCCTTCGCCCAGCAGCGGCTCTGGTTCCTCGCCCGGCTGGCGCCGGGCGATCCCTCCTACAATGTCTACGCGGCGGCCCGTTTGACCGGCCGTCTTGACGAGCGCGCCCTGCTCGGCGCCTTCCGCGAGATCGTGCGCGTCCAGGAGTCCCTGCGGACCACCTTCCCTGACGTGGAGGGACGCCCGGTCCAGCGCCCGGCTCCAGCCCTCGCGCTCGATCTCCCCGCTGTCGACCTCCAGGCGCTGCCGGAGGAGAGGCGGCTCCCCGAGGCGCTCCAGCTCATTCACGATGAGGCCCGGCGGCCTTTCGATCTCGCGAGCGGGCCGCTCCTGCGCCTGGTCCTGCTGCGCCTGGGCACGGACCGGAACGTCCTCTTCACCGGGCTGCACCACATCGTCTCCGACGCCTGGTCGGTCGGCCTCATCTACCGCGACCTGATGGCGCTCTACACCGAGGCTGCTGCCGGCTTGCCCTCCGTGTTGCCGGAGCCACCGCTGCAATACATCGACTACGCGGTCTGGCAGCGCCGCTGGTTCGAGCAGGTGCGCGAGCGGGAGCTGGCCTGGTGGCGTCGCCGGCTCGCGGACCTCCCCACGCTGCGGCTGCCCGCCGACCGGCCCCGGTCGACCGGCCGGGACGCATCGACCGCCTATCGAGGCATCACCCTGCCGGTCGCGGTGCCGGCGGAGCTAAGCGAGGAGCTGCGGCGGCTGGCCCGCGTCGAGAGCGTCACTCCATTCATGCTCCTTCTCGCCGCGTTCCAGGCGCTCCTCGCCCGGTGGAGCGGTCAGGACGAGGTGGTGGTCGGCGTTCCGGTCGCCAACCGCGAGCGGGCCGAGATCGAGGGCCTGGTCGGTTTCTTCGTCAATACCTTGGTGCTCCGCACGAGCTGCGCCGGCGATCCCACGGTGCGTGAGCTGCTGGCCCGGGTGCGGGAGGTGGCCCTCGGGGCGTTCGCCCACCAGGCCACGCCGTTCGAAGTGCTCGTAGAGGAGCTGGCGCCAGAGCGGGAGCTCGGCCTGCAGCCGCTCTTCCAGGTGATGTTCCAGCTCCAGACCGTTCCCGTGCCGCACTTCACACTCCCCGGCGTTGAAGTGGACGGGCTCGACGTGGACGCGGACGCCACGCCCTTCGATCTCGCACTCGACCTCCGGGAGACCCCGGAGGGGTTGGTGGGCGTCCTCCAGGCCAGCCGGGACCTGTTCGACCCCTCGACTCTCGGCCGGCTCCGCGGGCACCTGCGCACCTTGCTGGAGGGGCTGGCTGCCGATCCCGGACTCCGCGTCGAGGAGATACCGCTCCTGAGCGGCTCCGAGCGCCACCAGATCATGGTCGAATGGAACGACACCGAGAAGCCCTACGAGACCGACCGATGCATTCACGATCTGTTCGCCGAGCAGGCGGCGCGCACCCCCGAGGCCGAGGCTCTCTCCTTTGAAGACGGGCGGCTGACCTATGCCGAGCTCGAGGCGCGTTCGAACCGGCTGGCCCGGCATCTCCAGCTGCGGGGGGCAGGCCCAAAGGCGAAGGTGGCCCTGCGCATGGAGAGCTCCGCCAGCTTCTTCATCGCCCTGCTGGCCATCCTGAAGACGGGCGCCGCCTACATGCCGCTCGACCCCACCTGGCCCGATTCCCGGGTGGAACTCCTGCTCGAGCAAGCTGGGGCGGCGGTGCTGATCGTCCAAGCCGCCGCGCGGAGGCCGAGCCTTCCCCCGCCCGACCTCACCCCCGACCCCTCTCCCATCGCCCCCCCGCCACCCGGGAGAGGGGCGCCACCACCCGCCCTTCGCGAGCACGAGTCGGACAATCTCCCCCCTCTCCCGGTGGCAGGGGGGGCGATGGGAGAGGGGGGTTGGGGGGGTGAGGTCGGGCGGGGGAAAGCCCCAGCTACAATCAATCTCGACCACGAAGCCGACGCCATCGCTCAACACTCCCCCGCGCCTCTTCCCCTTCTCTCCTTCCCCGAGAGCCTGGCCTACGTGGTGTTTACCTCCGGCTCCACCGGCCGGCCCAAAGGGGTGGCCGTGCCCCACCGCGCGGTCGTCCGCATGGCGCGCAGTGCCGACTCGCTGCCGATCGGCCCGGACGACCGGGTGGCCCAGGTGTCGAACGTCTCTTTCGACGGCATGACGTATGAGGTCTGGGGGGCGCTGCTCTGCGGGGCCTGTCTGGTCGGCCTGCCGCGGGAGGTGCTGCTCGATCTTCGTGCGCTCGCCGGCTACGTGCGGCGCGAGCGGATCTCGTTCTTCCTCTCCCCGGCCGCGCTGCTCCATCAGGTTGCCCGCGAGGAGCCGACGGTTTTTCAGACCGTGCGCCGGGTCTCCTCCGGGGGCGAGGCGTTCGACGCGCGCCGCGCCCGCGAGATCGTTCTCGCCGGAGGGGCGGGCCAGCTGTTCAACGACTACGGCCCGACCGAGACGACCTGCTTCCTTCTCGTAGAGCGCGTCACGGAGATCGCGGAGGGGACGCGCATCGTCCCCCTCGGCCGCCCCATCGGCAACACTCTGGCCGCCGTGCTCGACCGCAGCCTCGCGCCAGTCCCGATCGGCTCCCCGGGCGAGCTGTGTCTGGGCGGGGAGGGCCTGGCGCGCGGCTACCTCGGGCAGCCGGCGCTGACTGCGGAGCGGTTCGTGCCGGATCCGATCGGACCAGGGGTGAGCGGAATCCCGGGAACGCGGCTCTATCGCACGGGCGACCGCGTCCGCCTGCTGCCCGACGGCCGGATCGACTTCCTGGGGCGGTTCGACGACCAGGTCAAGGTCCGCGGCTTCCGGATCGAGCCCGGGGAGATCGAGGAGGCTCTGGCTGCGCATCCCGGCGTGGCGGCGGCCGTGGTGATGCCGCGCGAGGAGGAGGGGAGCCGCGGGCTGGTCGCCTACGTGGTCCTCGAGGATCTCGATCTCACGGCTCTGCGGGCATTCCTGCGGGAGCGGCTGCCGGAGTTCATGATCCCCGCGTTCTTCGTGGCCCTCCCGGCCCTGCCGGTCAATCCGAACGGCAAGGTGGACCGCGCCGCGCTGGCGAGAATCGTGCCCCGGTTCGAGAGCGGAGCGGGGAGCCGGACGCCGCGCGGACCTCTGGAGGAGACGGTCGCCGCGGTCTGGTCCGAGATCCTGGGGGTCGAGCGGATCGGCGCCCAGGACCGGTTCTTCGATCTGGGCGGACACTCCCTCCTCGCCCTGCGGGTGCTCGCCCGGATGCGGGACGTACTGGGAGTGGACGTGCCACTCCGCGTCCTCTTCGAGGCCCCGACAATCGAGGGGCTCGCGGCCTGGATCGAGGCGGAGCGCCGGCAGGCTACGACGTCCCCCATCATGATCGTGCCGCGCGATCGTCCGCTTCCGCTCTCCTTCACCCAGGAGCGGCTCTGGCTGGTCGACCGGCTGTATCCGGGCACTCCGCTGTACAACGTCCCCACCGCGTTCCGCCTGCATGGCCCGCTCTCCGTATCGGCGCTCGCCGCGGCTCTTACCGAAATCGTGCGGCGCCACGAGGCCCTCCGCACCCGCTACGCGACCACGGAGGAGGGAACCCCCGTCCAGATCATCGAGCCGGCGCCGGAGATCGCCGTGCCCCTGGTCGATCTGGCGGCCTTGCCCGAGGAGCGGCGCCTCGCCGAGGCCCGGAGACTCGCCTGGGAGGAGTCGCTCCGTCCCTTCGACCTCAAGGTGGCTCCCCTGCTGCGCGCCCTCCTCCTGCGGCTGGAGGCTGGCGACCACGTGACGGTCCTGACCGGGCACCACATCGTGTCGGACGGCTGGTCGCAGAACCTCTTCACCCGGGAGATCGGAATCCTCTACGAGGCCTTTGCCGCAGGGCGCCCCTCTCCCTTGCCGCCCCTGCCCGTGCAGTACGCGGACTTCGCCGTCTGGCAGCGGATCCACCTGCGGGACGACGTGCTCGCGGACCAGCTCGCCTGGTGGAAGGAGCGCCTGGCCGGCGCGCCGCCGGTCCTGGAGCTGCCGGCCGACCGGCCGCGCCCGCCGGTCCAGAGCTTCGTCGGGGAGGTCCGCGCCGCGATCTGGTCTCCGCCGTTCGTGGAGTCTCTGCGCGGCCTCGCCCGCCGCGAAGGGGGCACGCTCTTTCTGCTGCTGCTGGCCGCCTTCGAGACCCTGATGACCCGCCTGACCGGGCGCGAGGACGTGATCGTGGGCTCGCCCATGGCCAACCGGCCGCGGCCCGAGTTGGAGGATCTGATCGGCTTCTTCGCCAACACGCTCGTTTTGCGAACGGACCTGTCCGGCGATCCGCCGCTCCGCGAGGTGATCGCCCGGGTGCGCGAGACCTCCCTGGGAGCCTGGGAGCATCAGGACCTCCCCTTCGAGCGCCTGGTGGAGGAGCTGCGTCCCCGCCGCGATCCGAGCCACACCCCGATCTTCCAGGTGATGTTCGTCCACCACGGAAACGTCACAGCGGCGGAGCCCGTCGTCGAGATTCCCGGCCTGCGCACCGAGCCGGTCGGAGACACCCGCGCCGTCTCGCGTTATGACCTGGAGGTCTACGCCCTGGAGTCGGCCGAAGGGCTGTTCCTGGCCCTGGAGTACAGCACCGCGCTCTTCGACGCCGACCGCATCGTGCGACTCCTCGGACAAATCGAGACGGTTCTGCGCGGAGCCCTCGCCGATCCCGGCCTGCGCCTCTCCGAGCTCCCGTTGCTCAGTGAGGCCGAAACCCACCAGCTCCTTGAGGAGTGGAGGTCCGCGGAGCCGGTTCCGGCGGGGGAGGAGGCTCTCCTTCATGAGCTGTTCGAGGCCCAGGTGGTGAGGACTCCGGATACCGTTGCCTTGATCGCCGGAGAAGAACGCTGGACCTATCGAGATCTGGACCGGCGGGCGGAGGAGATTGCGGCGGATCTCGGCGCGAGGGGTGTGGGGGCGGAGGATCGGGTGGCGATCTCGATGCCTCGGACGCCGGAGATGGTGGCGGCGATGCTGGGCGTGCTCAAGGCGGGGGGGGCGTATGTGCCGGTGGTGCCGGGATATCCGGAGGCGCGGCGGGAAACGATTTTGGCGGATGCTGGGCCGGTCCTTCTCCTTTTACCCCCCCTCACTGTAGAGACGCCCCGTGGGGCGTCTCCCGCGGCGGCGCCATTCATTCCCAGGAATCTCTGCGGTACCGCGGGCACCTCGGCAGGAGACGCCCCGTGGGGCGTCTCTACAGTGGGGGGCGCCGCAGATTCCCTCGCCTACCTCATCTACACCTCCGGCTCCACCGGCACCCCCAAAGGCGTCGCCGTCCCGCACTCCGCCGCCGTGGCCCTGGTGCGCTGGGCCGGCACCGTCTTCTCGCGCGCGGACCTCGCCGGGGTTCTCGCCGCCACCTCGATCAGCTTCGACCTCTCGGTCTTCGAGATCTTCGTACCACTTGCTTACGGTGGCACGGTGGTCCTGGCTGAGAACGCCTTGGAGCTGCCGCGGCTGCCGGCGGCCGGGGAGGTGACGCTGGTGAACACCGTGCCTTCGGCGATGGCCGAGCTGGTCCGTTCCGGCGGGGTGCCGGGCGGAGTTCGGGTGGTCAACCTGGCGGGGGAGGCTCTGACGCGTGAGCTGGCGGACCATGTCCTCTCCCTTCCGCAGGTCGAGCGGCTCTATAACCTGTATGGCCCGTCGGAGGACACCACCTATTCGACCTTCGCCGAGGTGCCGCGCGGTGAGCGCCGGATGCCCTCGATCGGCCGGCCCATTGCCGGCGGCCGGGCTGTGGTGGTGGACCGGTGGCTGCGGCTGGCTCCGGTGGGCGTTCCCGGGGAGCTGTGCCTGGCAGGCACGGGGCTGGCGCGGGGGTACCTGGGCCGGCCGGCGGAGACGGCGGCGGCGTGGGTGCCCGATCCGTTCTCAGGACTCCCTGGCGGGCGGATGTACTGCACGGGCGACCTCGCGCGCCGCCGGCCGGACGGCGCGCTGGAGTTCCTTGGCCGGCTCGACCATCAGCTCAAGATCCGGGGCTTCCGCATCGAGCCCGGCGAGATCGAGGCGGCGCTGCGGACGGCTCCCGGCGTCGTCGAAGCCGTCGTCGCAGCGCGGACGATCGCGGACGAGCCGCGGCTCATTGCCTGGGTGGCGGGACCGGACCCAGAGACTCTGGCTTCGGCCGGGTTGCGCCGGTTCCTTCGCGAGCGCCTCCCTGAGCCACTGGTGCCGTCGTTCTTCGTGATCCTGCCCGATCTGCCCCGGACCGCCACCGGCAAGGTCGACCGCGCGGCGCTCCCCGCTCCCGCGGTGGCTCCGGCGGAGGAGGGGAGAACGGAGGCCGGCGGCCCGATCGAGGAGCTTCTGGCCGACGTTTGGGCCGAGGTTCTCGGCGTGGACCGTGTCGGGCTTCACACGAGCTTCTTCGACCTCGGCGGCCATTCCCTCCTCGCCACCCGCCTGGTCGCGCGGCTGCGGGCGCTCCTCGGCGTCGAGCTGCCGGTGCGCGCCGTTTTCGAGGCGCCGACCGTGGCGTCCTTCGCCCGGGCCGTGCTTGCCGCCGAGCGCGGCGCGGCGCCGCCTCTCGTCCGCCGGGCGGGCAGTAAGGATCCTCCCCTCTCCTTTGCCCAGGAGCGCATGTGGTTCCTGGAGCACCTGGATCCCAATTCGGCGTACCACATCCCGTTGGCCGTTCGTCTCGTGGGCGCGCTCGATGCCGCGGCCCTGGAAGGAGCGCTGCGCGCGGTCGTCCGCCGGCACGAGGCTTTGCGGACGACCTTCCCGTTCGTCGACGGCCCGGTCCAACGGATCTCCTCCGATCTCGCCGTCTCCCTGCCCCGGATCGACCTGAGCGGCTTGCCGTCTGCCTTGCAAGAAATGGAGCAGGCGCGGCTCGCGAGCCTTCTCGCGGCAGTCCCCTTCGATCTCGGGAGCGGGCCGCTGCTGCGCGCGCTCCTTCTGGCGACCGCGCCCGGCGAGCACGTCCTCTTAGCCACCCTCCACCACATCGTCTCTGATGGTTGGTCGATCGGTGTGCTGCTGCACGAGCTGGTGGCTTTCTACCGCGCTCTTCGGGAGGGCGTGCCCTCCAGTCTTCCCCCACTGCCGGTCCAGTACGCCGACTGGGCGGTCTGGCAACGGGAGTGGCTGGAGGGCGGCGCGCTCGACGCGGGGCTCTCCTGGTGGCGGCAGCATCTGGCGAGCGCTCCGGCCGTGCTGGCGCTCCCGGCCGACCGGCCGCGTCCGGCGGTGCCCAGCTTCCGCGGCGCCGAGCACCGGGAGATTCTGCCGCCTGATCTGCTGGACGCCGTCCAGGCGCTGGCCCGGCGGAACGGTGCGAGCCTCTTCATGGCGCTCCTCGCCGCCTGGCAGGCGTTCCTTGCCCGCCACACCGGCCAGGACGACTTCGTGGTCGGCACCCCGGTCGCCGGGCGCGACCGTGCCGAGGTCGAGGGTCTCATCGGCCTGTTTGTGAACACCTTGGCCCTCCGCGTCCGCGTGCCGGCGGGGGAGGCCTTTACGGCGCTGCTCGCCCGGGTGCGCGAGGCAGCCCTGGGCGCCTTTGGCCACGCCTGGGTTCCCTTCGAGCGCGTGGTGGAGACCATCGAGCCAGATCGGGATCTGTCGCGCGGAGGGCACAGCCCGCTGTTCCAGACGATGCTCGCGTTGCAGAACGTGCCGCGGCCCGCCGTCTCGCTGCCGGACCTCACCCTCCTCCCGATGGACGTGGAGGTCCGCACCGCTCCTTTCGACTTGACCCTCGCGCTCGCCGCGGAGGATGGCCATCTCCACGTCTCCTGGATCTGGGCCCTCGATCTCTTCGACGCCCCGACCGTATCCCGCTTCGCCGGGCGCTTCCGGACCCTCCTGGCCGCGGCAGCGGCCGAGCCCGAGCGACCCATCGAGGACCTGCCGCTCCTCTCCGCGGCGGAGCGGCACGCGCTCCTCCACGAGTGGCTCGACGCGGCGACTCCACTTCCCGCCGAGCCCTGCATCCACCGGATCGTCGCGACGCACGTCGCACGCCGGCCGCAGGCAATGGCCGTGGAGGCCGGCGGCGCGTCCTTGACCTATGCGGACCTCGACCGCCGCGCCCGCCGGCTGGCCCGGCGCCTGCGGAGCCTCGGGGTGGGGCCGGACGTGCCCGTGGGGCTCTGCGCCGGAAACGCCGTCGAGCTCGCCGTCGGGATGCTCGCCACTCTTCAGGCCGGAGGTGCCTGCCTCCCTCTGGACCCCGAGTACCCGCTGGAGCGGCTGGCGTTCCTGCTCCAAGATGCCCGGCCCGCGGCCGTGCTCGCTCCGGGAGAGCTGCTTGGACCGATCCGTCGGATCGGTTCGATCGGACAGATCCGTCCGATCCCCGTTCTCCTCCTGGACGACGAAGACGAGGAGCACGATCCCGAGCCGTTCGACGAGCCCGCGGTGCTGGCCGACCACCTGGCCTGCGTCTTCTACACGTCCGGCTCCACCGGACGGCCCAAGGGGGTGGGGATCACCCATCGCTGCATCTGCCGGCTGATCCTCGATCCGCGCTGGGAGATCGGACCCGCCGACCGGATCGCCCAGATTTCGAGCCCCTCGTTCGATGCTTCGACGCTGGAGATCTGGGGCGCGCTCCTCCGCGGCGCCTGCCTGGTGGGCCTCCGTCGCGAGGAGGTCCTGGCGCCGCCGGACCTGGCGGCGGCGATCCGGCGGCTGGGGCTCACCATGCTGGTCATCCCGCCGTCCTGGTTCCAGCGCGTGGCCGCCGAGCTGCCAGACGCCTTCGCGCCCCTCTCCATCATGTCGATCGGCGGGGAGCCGGGAGACCCCACGGCGTTCGCCCGCGTAGTGGCGGCCGGGCCGCCGCGCTGGCTGTTCCACGGCTACGGCCCGACCGAGGTCGCGACGCTCACCACGGTCCACCCGGTCCGGACGGTCGCCGCGGGCCAACCTCTCCTTCCGGCCGGGCGGCCGCTCGCGGACGTCCGCGTCTACGTGCTCGACCCGCAGCTGCGGCTGCTGCCGCAAGGCGCCCCCGGAGAGCTGTTCGCCGGAGGCGACCGCCTGGCCCGCGGCTACCTGGGCCGGCCCGACCTGACGGCGGAGCGCTTCGTGCCCGATCCGTTCGGCCCGCCTGGCGGGCGCCTCTACGCGACGGGTGACCTGGCGCGCATCCTCCCCGGCGGCGCCCTGGAGATCCTGGGCCGGCGCGACCGTCAGGTGAAGATCCGCGGGTTCCGCATCGAGCCCGGGGAGATCGAGGCCGTGCTCGCCGAGCACCCCGCCGTGGCGCAGACGGTGGTCGTGGTGCAAGAGAGGGGATTGGTCGCCTTCGTGGTCGCGCGCGGCGAGGCGGACGCCGCGGAGCTGCGCGCGTTCCTGGCAGAGCGGCTTCCGGCGTTCATGGTCCCGGCGGCCGTCGTGCTTCGGCCGGACCTCCCGCTCACGCCCAACGACAAGGTCGACCGCGAGGCCCTGGCCCGCCTCCCCCTGGAGGCGCCGGCCCGCACCGGCCGTCGGGCGCCGAGCACTCCGGTCGAGCAGCGGCTCGCCGCGGTCTGGACCGGCCTGCTCGGCGTCGAGCCCGGGCTGGACGACAGCTTCTTCGATCTGGGCGGAAACTCACTGCTCGCCACCTGGGTGGTGGTGCGGGTCCACGAAGCCTTCGGCCTCGAGATCCCCTTGCGGGCGATTTTCGAAGCGCCGACCCTCGCCGGGATGACGGCGCGGATCGAAGCGCTGCTGGATCAGTGAGGGGCGCGCAGCGCCTCGACCAGCCGCTGCTCGAAGCTCTCCGCGACCGCCGGGATCTCGGCATCCATGCCGGAGAGCAGCATCTCGGCCCCGAGGCGCAGGAACCTCTCGATGTACTCCCGCGACAAGCCCTGGCCCATCAGGTAGCCGATCGTCCACAGGTCGAAGCAGTACAGGGGGACCGGGATCGAGCCGTTGATCCGGTGATAGCCCGAGGAGACGATCTCCGACGCCCGGCGCCAGTCCATCGTGTCGTGCTGCCAGGCATAGCTCGATCCGGTGAGCCCGAACTCCTCGGCGCGCGCGGCGATCGGGACCTTTTTGTCGTGAAAATAGCTCTCCAGGCAGTAGTACGTCGGCTGCGCCTCGTCGATGAAGGCCAGGGTGTTCTCCGCCGACTCTTCAGTCTCCCCGGGGAAACCGATGATGAACGAGGCGTAGGAGAAGATGCCGTACTCCCGCAGCTTGGTCAGACCGTACCGGTACTTGTCGACCGTCGCGGTCTTGTACATCTCCTTGAGCATGCGGTTGTCACCCGACTCGATGCCCAGGAAGACGCCGGTGCAGCCGGAGCGGGCGGCCAGGTCGAACACCTCGTCATCCGCGTTGGCGCAGCGGAAATAGGAGTACCACTTGAAGTCGAATTTCCGGTCGATCATCATCCGGCAGAGATCTTTGAAACGATTCTTCGGGATGTTGAACGTATCGTCGATGAACAGCAGATGCGTGACGCCGGCTTCCTTGAGATAGGTCAGCTCGCGCTCGACGACGTCCAGGCTGGTCAGGTTGAGATCGCCGGCGAGGATCGGATACCGGCAGAACGCGCATTTGTACGCGCAGCTGCGGGCGGTCCGCAGTTGCACCGACGGCACCAGCAGGTCGGTGGAGAAGTGGCGCCAGTCGATCGAGCTCTCATCCATGTCGTTGTTCTCGATCTCTCGCGGGGTGCGTTCGAATGTGCGATTGTCCGAGGTGTAGGTCAGGTTCGGCACGGTGCTGAGATCCGGCCGGGATTCCCGCAGCGCCGCGCAGACCCGGCTCAACGTCAGCTCGCCCTGCGAGTCGAAGACGTAGATGTCCGCCCCCATTTCCGAGAACATTTGATTCTGGATGGGTTCCGAAAAATCGCTGCACACGTGGTAGATGTGCGGTCCGCCCACGATGATCTTGGTGTCCGGGCTGTGCTCGCGGATGAAATTCACGAGGTATCGGATCGGCGAGCTTTCAAAATAGAACGTCGTGGTGAGCGCGACGGCCTTGGGTGAGCCCGCCAGGATCTGCCGGAACGTCTCCCGGTCGTGATTGAAGAAGTTGACCAGGGCGGCGTCCAACCCCTTCTTGCGCAGGAAGCTGGTGAGGTAGCAGGCCCCCAGGTTCGGCAGCCGGCCGACGTGATAGTCGCAGGCCTTGCCGGTCGCTTCCCGCAGGCCGAAGTTGAGCAGCTCGGGATAGCGTACCCGCTTGCCCCGGAACGGCACGGTGTTGGCGAGGAGATGCTTGTAGCCGCCCGAGTGCTCACGCATCTGCCTGGACGATTCCATCAGGTCGTCCAAGGGTTGCTCGTAGTAACCGACCACCACGCAATCCAGCTGACTGCCCATGACACGCCTCCATCCATCCAAAGCTCTCGCCGGGGGGCTCGATGGGCGAAAAAGATAGCATGGCGGACCCGCGGTAGACTACGCCGCTATGCCCGACCTCACACGCCTCCTCCGGCGCCGCCCAGGCCTGACGCTGCTCGCGGCGCTCCTGCTCGCCCTCGGCATCGGGGCGAACAGCGCCATCTTCAGCGCAGTCCACGCGATCCTCCTTGCGCCCTTCCCGTACGCCCAGCCCGACCGGCTGGTCGTCCTGTGGAAGACGCAGCCGCAGCTCGACGCCCCCATGGTCGAGGTCGCCTACCCCGAGTTCCGCGAGTGGCAGCGGCAGAGCCGTTCGTTCGCGGGCCTCGCCGCGGTGGGAGCGAGCCCGGCGAAGATGACGCTCACCGGGCGCGAGCGGCCCGAGAGCCTGTCGGGCGCCCTGGTCTCCGGCGAGCTGCTCTCCCTGCTGGGAGTCGAGCCCGCCGAGGGGAGGCTTCTCGCTCCCGCGGACGACCAGCCGGGCACGGAGCGGATGGTGATGCTGAGCGACAGCCTGCGCCGCCGCCTCTTCGGACCACCCGGCCGGGGCCAGGAGGCGGTCGGGCAGAGGCTGATCCTCGGGGGCGCGAGCTACACGGTGGCCGGCGTCCTGCCGCCGCGTTTCGATTTCCCGATGGGGGCTGAATTCTGGGTGCCGGTGACTGCCGTCTACCCCGAGGTGGTCGGCGACCGGGGCACCGGCTTCCTCCGCGTCGTGGGGCGGCTGCGGAACGGGGCCAGTCTCGCGCAGGCCCGGGAGGAGATGGATCAGACCGTGCGCCGGGTCGCCAAGGCGTTCGGCGCCTCCGGGCCCGAGCCGGCGGCCGTCGTGACGCCGCTTGCCGAGTTCCTGCTGGGCGATACGCGCGGCGGGCTCTGGGTCCTCTTCGGCCTGGTGACGCTCATCCTCCTGATCGCCTGCGCCGACGTGGCGAACCTCCTCCTGGCCCAGGCGACCGGCCGGCGCACCGAGCTGGCCGTGCGCTCCGCTCTGGGCGCCGATCCGCCACGCCTGGTGCGACAGCTGGTGGCCGAGAGCGCGCCGCTCGCCCTCCTCGGCGGCCTCGGCGGGCTCGCTCTCGCGGCCTTGAGCATCCATCTCCTGACAGTCTTCGGCCCCTCCGAGGTCCCGCGCCTGTCCGAGGTCCGCCTGAGCGCCCTGGTCCTGGGCTTCACGGCCCTTCTCTCGCTCGCCGCGCTCCTCCTCTTCGCCACCCTGCCGGCCTGGCAGACGGCGCGGCAGGTCGACCTGCGGGAGGTGATGGGGGAGGGCGGCCGCGGCTCTCTCCATGGCCGGCAGAGCCGCCGCTGGATGTCGCTGCTCCTCGTCGTGCAGGCCGGCATGGCCGTCCTCCTGCTCATCGCGGCCGGCCTTCTGGTCAGCCGCTTCCGCGACCTGCAACAGGTCGATCTCGGCTTCCGCCCCGAGAAGATCCTCACCGCGGAGATCCAGCTGCCCGAGAACCTGGAGCCGGCCCAGGCGCGGGTCTTCTGGGACACGCTCCTGGAGCGCCTGCGCGGCCTTCCTGGAGCGACCTCGGCCGCCGCGGTCCTGCTCCGGCCGCTCGAAGGAGAAATCGGATGGAACCTGGCCTACACCGCGGAGGGACAGACGCAGGAGGAGTATCAAGCCAATCCGCAGGCGGACTTCGAGACGATCACCCCAGACTACTTTGAGACCATGGACATCCCGCTCATTGCCGGCCGCGACTTCACCCCGCAGGACCGGGCCGACGGGCTCCCGGTCGCCATCCTGAGCGAAGGCCTGGCGCGCCGTCTCTGGCCCCGCGGGGATGCGCTCGGGAAGCGGATCAAAAACAACGGGCCGAACGATCCGTCGCCCTGGAAGACCGTCGTGGGCGTGGTCGGCAACGTCCGGTACCGGGGGCTCGCCGCTCCCACGCTGGACTACTACGTTCCCTACACCCAGTCGCCGCTCATCCCCATCCACGTCGTCCTGCGGACGGATGGCGATCCGCTGGCGCTCGCCTCCGCCCTGGAGCGGGAGGTCTGGGCGCTCGCCCGCGACCAGCCGGTCGCGGGGATCACCACGATGGAAGCCCGGGTCTCCTCGGTCCTCGCCGAGCCGCGCCTGCTGGCCTCGCTCGCCGGGCTCTTCTCCGTGCTGGCGACTCTCCTCGCCGCGATGGGAATCTATGGAGTCGTCGCCTACTCCGTCTCGCGGCGCACCCGCGAGGTCGGGCTGCGGATGGCCCTCGGGGCTTCACGGCGCGACGTGCTGCTGCTGCTTGCAAAGGAAGGGCTGCGGCCCACTCTCACCGGCGCCGCGCTCGGCCTCATCGCGGCCTTCTGGCTTCGCGAAGCCTTGGCGCGCTGGCTGACCGGCCCCCCTGCGGCCGACCCGATGGTGTTCGCCGCGGTCGTGCTGCTGCTCGTCACCGCGGCGGGGCTTGCGGTGTATCTGCCGTCACGGCGTGCGATGGGGCTCCATCCGAGCCTGGCGTTGCGGGAGGAGTAGGGGCGGGCCAAAGGAGACCAAGGACCTAAAGGACTTCAAGGACTTCAAGGACTTAAAGGACGGTGGGCGTGGGCTTCTCTCGTCCTGGTTGTCCTTGAAGTCCTTGCTGTCCTTAATCTCCTTGTCTCGGCTTTCCCTTAATTGCAAACGGTGGGGGTGTTCGAGCACCCCATCGTGATGTCGCAGTTGGTCGGGCACGTCAGCGGTAACGATCCGATTTCCCAACCTCCGCCGATTTGAGCGAGGTCGGGGCTCTCCAATCCCCGCAGGGTTTCGCGCGAGAGATGCAGCTTGCGAGGGCTCTTTTTCATCGGTAGCTCCTTTCGTCTTCGTCTCCGCCATCGCTCGGGATGCCAGAAACGAGCCAGCCACTTCGCGCTAGAATCCTGATCTGGAGCCCACATCATGAGCCGTCTCACCCGCCCGCTGCCCGTCCTCGTCGCTGCTCTCTGCCTCGGTGCAACCACGCTTCCAGCGCAGGAGACCGGTGCCGGGAATCCTCGCACGATCATTCTTGGGACCCACGGCTTGATCGAGCGCGGCCAGGGTCCGGTCGGCCAGGGACGGTGGAAGGGGTTTCCCATCAGCCTGAGCCTGCGCGACGCACCGCTGCCAGAGGTCCTCCGCACCTTCGCCCTCCTCGCCCACTTCAATCTGGTCCTCGACCCACGGGTCCAAGGATCCGTGACGGTCGAGCTCGAGAACGTGCCGTGGGACCAGGCGCTCTACGTGATCCTCAAAACCCACGGTCTGGGCGCTGAGGTCGATGGCCGGCTGTGGATGGTTGCGCCGAGCTAGATGGTTCGCCGGCCGGAGAGTGCGGGTGGGTTGGCTCTTGAATGGGCCGGCGTGAGTCTGGACGCCTGGTTCGGCGATCCTGGCCCCGATCTGCCGCCAGCCGCCGCCGCTTTTGCGTCAGCCCCGGCGCCCCGGCGGCGGTCTTCGGCCAGTCATCCGCACCGGAGTGCCAGCCTTCGGCATTACAGTGCCGGTCACCCGCATCGAGCTGCCGCCCCCTGGCAGAGGTCTGCCGGTCTCTGGCATTGGCCTGCCGGTCACCGGCAAAGGTCTGCCGCCCATCCGCCTGCATCTGCCGGTCACCGGCACGGCAATGCCACCCGCGGGCATCTGGCTGCCGAGCACCGGCATCTGGCTGCCGGGTACTGGCAAAGATCTGCCGGCCGCCGGCATTGGTCTGCTGTTCGCTGGCATGGGACTGCCGATCACCGGCATCCCTTTGCGGGCGACTGGCATTGGGGCGCGACTGAAGGGCTTTGATCACCGTGGTACCAGGTTCGCCGGCTGGAGGTTCGCGCTAGAATCCCCTCCGAGGCGGCCATGAAGACGATCGAAGCCCAGCGTCCGGTCCATATCGGAAAGGTGGTCCGGAACGCCCTTCTCTTCGACTTTGGGCATTCCCACGGAGCGACCGTGAGCGACAGCTCGATTCTGGAGACGGTGGATCGGCTCTTCGCCCTGCTCGATGGGCGAGGGATCCGCTATCTGCTGGTAGGAGGGATCGCCCTCCTGCAGTACGTCGAGGGCCGCAATACCGAAGACATCGATCTGATCCTCGCGCCCTCCGCCCTCGACCAACTGCCCGAGGTCGAGATCACCGGGCGGAGCGGCGCCTTCGTCGGCGGGATTTTCGAGGGGCTTCAGATCGACCTTCTGCTGACCAGCAATCCCTTCTTCGAAACCATCGTGCGGCGCTACGGGACGACTCACTCCTTCGTGGAGCGGGAGATCCCCTGCGCCACGGTGGAGGGGCTCATCCTGCTGAAGCTCTATGCCTTGCCCTCGCTCTACCGCCAGGGAAACCTGGTCCGCGTTGCCCTGTATGAGACGGACCTCCTCACCCTCATCCACGGGTATCGGCCGCAGCTCGAGCCCTTGTTCCAGGAGCTGGCCCCTCATGTGAGCGACCAGGATCTCTCAAATCTCCGGAGGATCGTGTCCGATCTCCAGGAGAAGATCGCCCGCTTCGGCGAAGGGTTCTAAGGCAGCTCGCTCTACGGATCGGGGAACCCGCTGTATTTCCCTTTTTACCCCATCCCCTCTAGCCCTCCGCATCTCCTTTTTTCATCTGGCGCTCCAGCAAACTCTCTACAAAGGCCCGATCGCTCGGGGCCAGAGGGTAGAGCGGTAGCTCGTCCACGCTCACCCAGACCAGCGCGTCGTGCTCCAGGGCAGAGGGCTCGCCGTTGATCTGGACAGCATAGAATTCAACGACAAAGGGGGAGCCGGGATCGGGAGCGACCCAGAGGAGAGAGCCGAGGGCAGCCGCCTCGACGCCGAGCTCCTCGGCGAGCTCCCGGCGCGCCGCTTCCAGGGGAGTCTCTCCGGGTAAGAATTTCCCACCGGGGAATTCCCAGAGGCCGGCATGACGCTTTTCTGGAGGACGCCGGGCGAGGAGCAGGCACCCATCCCTTTCCACCACGGCCGCGAGAACTCGCGTCTTGTCAGGAGTTTTCTCTGCGTCTGTCATATTAACGAACAACTAAAGAGGGCTGGCACCGACCTCGCAACGTGGCACGCAGCACAGGCCCAGCAGCACAGAGTCTATTTCGCACGAAGGACAACAATGGAAGTCCAGGATCGAGGAGTGGCTGGAGGGATGGATCATGGCAGGGACTCCGGCAAACGGCCCTGCCCGGTGATCGGGATGGGGGCTTCCGCCGGCGGGCTGGAGGCGTTTCAGGCTTTCTTTGCGAGGATGCCGGTGGACACCGGCATGGCGTTCGTCATCGTCCAGCATCTGGACCCCCAACATGACACGCTGATGCCGGAGCTGTTGGCCCACCATACCTCGATGCCGGTCCTCCTGGTGACGGAGGATACGCCTCTCGCAAGCAACCAGATCTTCGTGTCACCGCCGAATTTCACGCTGACCATCGACGACTGCGTGCTGCGGGTCTCCCGGCCGGAGCGGATGCGCGGCCGCCGGACGCCGATCGACAGCTTCTTCCGCTCCCTCGCGGAGGACCAGGGAGACGATGCGGTAGGAATCATCTTTTCCGGCACCGGGACGGACGGCACGCTGGGGCTCAAGGCGATCAAGGAGCACGGCGGCCTGACGCTTGTCCAGGTGCCCTCGTCGGCCCGCTACGACAGCATGCCCCGTGCGGCGATCGTCTCGGGAGTGGCCGACCAGGTCCTGCCGGTGGAGGAGATGCCGGCCCGGCTGGTCGAGCACGTGCAGCGCCTGACGACCCTGCGGGGCGGCGGTGGGATCGAGGGGCTGCGCAGCGAGGTGGAGCGCCATATGGGCCGCATCTCCGCGCTTCTCCGCGCCAAGACCGGCCACGATTTCAGCCGTTACAAGCGGACCACCCTGGTCCGGCGCATCCGGCGGCGCATGACCGAGCGGCAGTCGGGCTCGGTGGGGGAGTACCTGGAGACCCTGCAGCTCGACGGCCGCGAGATCGACCAGCTCTTCCGCGACCTGCTGATCGGCGTCACCGACTTCTTCCGGGACCCGGAGGCGTTCGTCTCCCTGGCGCGCCGGGTGGTGCCGAAGATGTTCGAGAACAAAGACCCGGACGGCCAGGTGCGGGTCTGGGTTCCTGGGTGCGCCACCGGCGAGGAGGCGTACTCGCTCGCCATTCTGCTGCGCGAGCATGCTCTGCGCCTCCCCGAGCCGCCGCACGTATTGGTCTTCGCCACGGACATCGATTCCCAGGCTCTGGAGGCGGCGCGCCAGGGCTGGTACCCGGAGCGCATCTCGGAGCAGGTCTCGGCCGAGCGGCTGGAGCGTTTCTTCGTGCGGCACGGCAATCTCTTCCAGGTCTCCAAAGAGGTCCGGGAGATGTGCCTCTTCTCCTCGCACAACGTGATCACCGATCCGCCGTTCTCGCGGCTCGACCTGGTCTCCTGCCGTAACCTGCTCATCTATCTGGAGAGCGATCTCCAGAAGAAGCTCATCCCGCTGTTCCACTATGCGCTGCGCTCGCGAGGATTCCTCTTCCTGGGTCCGTCGGAGAGCGTGGCCGGATGGCCGGATCTGTTCCGGACCTTGGACAAGCGGCACCGGATCTATCAATGCAAGGACGTGGTCCTGCGGCCGCCGGTGAGCTTCCCGCTGGCCGACCGGTTGCGCTTCTCCATGCAGCGCCCGTTCAACGAAGGCCCGCAGCCGGCTGTCGGCGAGCAGGGGGTCGCCCGCGCCTTCGAGCGGGTCCTCCTGGAGAACTATTCGCCGGCCTGCGTCCTGGTCAACGAGCGCGGGGACGTCCTCTACTTCTCGCCGCGCACCGGGAAGTACCTCGAGCCGCCGGGCGGCACGCCGACGCTGCGCGTCCTCGAGCTGGCGCGGCAGGGGCTGCGGCTCGACCTGCGCACGGCCCTCCACAAGGCGGTGACCAGCCGCGTGGCTGTGACCCACGAGAACGTGGGGCTCGAGGCGGACGGAGCCATGCACCGGGTCGACATCACGGTCCGCCCGATGGCCGAGCTGGGGGAGGACGCGGGGCTGTTCACGATCGTCTTCCAGGATCGGGAGCGCGAGGGCTCCGGCCCGCTGGGCCCCGAGAGCGGGGAAGCGCCGGCCGAAGCGGCCAGGGTGATCCAGCGGCTGGAGGCCGAGCTGCGCGTCACCAAGGATCACCTGCAGGCGACCCTGGAGGAGCTCGAGAGCTCCAACGAGGAGCTCCTCTCGTCCAACGAGGAGCTCCTCTCGATCAACGAGGAGCTGCAGTCCGCCAATGAAGAGCTGCAGACTTCCAAGGAGGAGCTGCAGTCGGTCAATGAGGAGCTCGAGACGATCAATACCGAGCTCAAGAAGAAGGTCGAGGAGCTCGACCGGGCCAACAGCGACCTGGTCGAGCTCTTCCAGAGAACGCGGATCGCCACCGAGCAGCGCGACCAGCTCGCACGGATTGTCGAGTCGTCACAGGACGCCATCCTGGGCAAGACCCTCGAGGGCGTGGTGACGAGCTGGAACGCCGGGGCGGAACAGATCTACGGCTATGCGGCGCGCGAGATGATCGGCCATCCGGTGGACGTGCTGATCCCCCCGGAGCGCCGGTCGGAGCTGACGCCCGTCTTCGCGAAGCTGCGCCAGGGCCAGCCGGTCGAGCCGTACGAGACGGTGCGGGTGCGCAAGGACGGCCTGCGCCTCCACGTCCTCCTCACGGTGTCGCCGCTCTTCGGCAGTGACGGTCAGGTGGTGGGCGCCTCGGCGATCGCCCGCGACATCACGGACCGCAAACGGGCGGAGGAGGACCTGCGCCTCAGCGAGGAGCGCTACCGGTCGCTGGTCCAGGCGCTGACCTCGGTAGTCTGGACGGCTGACGCGGAGGGGCGGTTCATGGAGCGGCAGGCCGCGTGGGAGGAATACACCGGACGGGCCTGGGAGGAGCACGCCGGCTGGGGCTGGGCCCAGGCGATCCATCCCGAGGACCGCGAGCGGATCAAGAGCATCTGGGCGCAGTCGCTGGGGAAGCGGACCCCGTTCCGCGGCGAGGGGCGGATCTGGCACGGGGAAAGCGGGTCCTACCGCCATTTCGTGGCGCGCGCCGTGCCTCTGCTGGAGGCCAGCGGCATGGTGCGGGAGTGGGTGGGCACGATCACCGACATCGAGGACCGCAAACAGGCGGAGAACGCGCTGCGCGAGGCGGCGCGCCACAAGGACGAGTTCCTTGCCATGCTCGGGCACGAGCTGCGGAATCCGCTGGCTCCGATCCGCAACTGCCTGTACGTGCTGAGCATGCCCAACGTGACCGAAAGCCAGTCCGAGCGCGCCCTCGCCACCCTCGACCGCCAGGTGGTCCACCTCACCCGCCTGGTCGACGACCTGCTCGACGTGTCGCGGATCTCGCAGGGGAAGATCCTGCTGCGCAAGGAGCGCCTCGATCTGGCCGAGCTGGTGCGTTCCACGGTGGAGGACCACCGCGGCGCCCTGGTGGCGGCCGGCCTCAAGCTGGAGGTGGACATCCCCCCGGTGGGGTTGTGGGTCCATGGCGATCTCACCCGCCTCTCCCAATCGGTGGGGAACATTCTTCACAATGCGATGAAGTTCACCGACCGCGGCGGCGTGGTCCAGGTCGGCACGCGCGCCGAGGACGGCACGGCGGTGGTGGCCGTCGAGGACACGGGCATCGGCATCGAGCCGGAGGTCCTCGGGCGGCTCTTCGAGCCGTTCAGCCAGGCGCCGCCCGGGATCGACCGCGGCCGGGGCGGTCTCGGGCTGGGTCTGGCGCTGGTCCGCCGTCTCATCGAGCTGCACGGCGGGACGGTGGAGGCGTCGAGCGGCGGCAGCGGCCGGGGCACCGAGATCCGCCTGCGGCTGCCGGCCGTGGAGGCGCCCATCGGAGCCATCGAGAGCGACAGCGAGCCGGCCGCGGGACAGCCGCGCCGCTGCCTGATCATCGAGGACAACGTGGACGCCGCCGAGAGCATGGCTCTCCTGCTGCAGCTCAAAGGGCACGAGGTGACGGTGGCGCACAGCGGACAGGAGGGGCTGGACCGGGCCCGGCAGCTCCGTCCCCACGTGGTGCTCTGCGATATCGGACTTCCGGGGGCGCTCGACGGCTATGCCGTGGCCCGCGCCTTCCGCGACGATCCAGCTCTGCATTCCGTCCGCCTGATCGCCCTGACCGGCTATGGCCAGGAAGAGGATCAGCGCCGCGCGCGGGAGGCCGGCTTCGACCTCCACTTGACGAAACCGGCCGATCCCGAGATCCTGCAACGCCTGCTGGCGGAATAACCATGCCGAAACGACTTGCGATCGCCCTCCTGTTCCTCCTCTGCGCCGCGCCGGCCCTCCAGGCGCAGGCCCACGTTCAGGAAGATCTCGCCGCCGCCGAGGATCTGAAGAGCCTGAGCATCGAGGAGCTCATGCAGATCGACGTCACATCGGTGTCGCGGCGCAGCGAGCCCCTCTCCCGTGCCGCCGCGGCGATCACGGTGATCACCGGCGAGGATCTCCGGCGCTCCGGAATCACCAACCTGCCCGAAGCCCTCCGCCTGGTCGCCTCGCTGCACGTCGCGCAGCAGACGCAACGCAACTGGTCGATCAGCGCCCGCGGCTTCAACCAGGGGACGGCCAACAAGCTGCTCGTGCTGGTCGACGGCCGCAGCGTTTATTCGCCTCTCTTCTCGGGCGTCTTTTGGGATGTCCAGGACATCCTCCTGGAGGACGTGGACCGCATCGAGATCATCCGCGGCCCCGGCGCCACGCTGTGGGGGGCCAACGCGGTCAACGGCGTGATCAATGTCATCACCAAGCCCGCCGCCTCGACCCAGGGCGGACTGCTGGTCGCCGGCGCCGGCAACGAGGAGCGGAGCTTCGGCGGCGTACGTTGGGGGGGAACGCTGGGGAAGGGCGGCCACTATCGTGTGTATGGGAAGTATAGGAGCGTGGACGAGCTGGCCTTCGCGGACGGCGGCGACTCGGTCGACGACCTGCAGCTACGCAAGGGGGGTTTCCGTGCCGATTGGAAGGGCACGGGCGGCGGTGCCATGATCCAGGGGGACGTCTATACGGGCCATGGCGGTGAGCTCGGTCGCGGCGATCAGGACCTCGACGGCGGCAACCTGCTCGGCCGCTGGTCCCGCCGGTCCTCTGAGCGGTCGGGGCTGGAGCTGCAGGTCTATTGGGACCGATATCATCGCTTCATCCCCACTCTCTTCGAGGAGCACCGGGACACCTGGGACGCGGATTTCCAGCAGGATTTCCGCTTCGGGGAGCGGCACGCCGTGGTCTGGGGCCTCGGCTACCGGCACACCCGCGACCGGGTGGGAGCGAGCGCCCTGGTCGCCTTTCTGCCCGAGCGGCGGCCCCAGGACCTGTTCAGCGGCTTCGCGCAGGATGAGATCTCGCTCCTCGAGGACCGGCTGCGCGTGACCCTGGGGACCAAGCTGGAGCACAACGACTCGAGCGGCCTGGAGGTGCAGCCCAACGTCCGCTTCTCGCTCGCTGTGGACGACCGCCAGACGCTCTGGGGCGCGGTGTCGCGGGCGGTGCGCACCCCGACGCGGCTGGACGAGGACGTGGTCCTCTTCCTTCCGGGCACCGATGTCCCCCTTCTCCAGGGGGACCCGGATTTCGATTCCGAGAAGCTGATCGCTTATGAGCTGGGATGGCGCAGCCGGCTCCAGACGGATCTCTCCCTGGACGTCTCCACCTTCTACAACGTCTATGACGACCTGCGCAGCCAGGAGCGCACCAACGGCGGCTTTCCGATCGTGCTGCGGAACCTGGCGAACGCCGAGACCTGGGGGATCGAGACCCGGCTCTCCGGACAGCCGGTGGCGCGGTGGAGCTGGCTGCTGGCATATGCGCTTCTGGAAGAGGATTTCTCGGTCGACTCGGGCAGCACCGACCCGACCCAAGGGCACGCTGAAGGCCAGGACCCCCGGCACCGGCTCGTTGCGCGCTCGTACCTGGACCTGCCGGGCGGGATCGGGCTGGACGCATGGTTGCGATATGTCGACCGGCTCGCGTTCACCAGGACTCCGGGCTATCTCGAGATGGACCTCCACCTGGGCTGGCGTCCGAGCCGCTCTCTGGAGCTGGCCCTCGTCGGCCGCAACCTTCTGCACGACCATCACCCGGAGCTGGGTGCCGCCAGTCCCCAGCGCGAAGAGGTCGAGCGCAGCCTGTATGGAAGGGTGACGTGGTCGTTCTGAGAGGAAGCACGGCCCGGCTGGCGCTCCTGCTCCTCGCGCCCCTCGTCCTGGCGGGGACGGGAGGCGCCTGGGCGGACGCCAAAACCGAGCTCGAGTACCAGGTGAAGGCGGCCTTCCTCTTCAACTTCTCCAAGTTCGTGGAGTGGCCGTCCGACGCGTTCATGTCTCCGGGAGACCCGGTGACGGTCTGCGTCATGGGGGACGATCCCTTCGGGGAGAGCCTCGATTCCGTGGTGCAGGGGGAGACCGTGAACGGCCGGCGATTGAAGGTGCACCGCACGCGGAGCACAGCGGAGCTCCGCGCCTGCCACATGGTCTTCGTGCCGCGCTCCGAGCGGCGCCAGAGCGAGATCCTCTCCTCGCTGCGCGGGACCGGCATCCTCACCGTCGGCGACGGAGACGGCTTCCTCTCCGATGGCGGGATCATCCGCTTCGTCCTCGACCAGAACCGGGTCCGCTTCGAGATCAATCTCGCCGCGGCGGAGGGGAACCGGTTGAAGCTGAGCTCCAAGCTGCTCCGTCTGGCGCGCCGGGTCTATCCGCAACTGCCGGGCCCGGGGGACTGAGCTTGCCGGGACGGCTCCTTCGCGACACACCGATCCGGCGGAAGGTGGTCCTGATCATCATGGTGACCGCGGCGGGAGCCCTGCTCCTGGCCGGTGTGGTCCTGATCGCCGCCGACCTGCTGAGCTTCCGCCGCGAGATGAAGACCGACCTCGCGACCCTGGCGGAGATCGTGGCGAGCAACACGACCGCGGCGCTCACCTTCGGCGATGCCGGGGCGGCCGGGGAAACGCTCGCCGCCCTGGAGGCCAAACGCTCTCTCATCGCGGCGGCGGTCTATCGGGACTCGGGAACGCTCCTGGCCATCTACCGGCGCGGCAGGGCGGGGCGCGGGGTTCGCTTTCCGGAGCGGCCCAGCGAGCCGGGGGAGGTGTTCGGCGAGGGTTTCCTCGAGGTCTTCCGTCCGGTCATCCTCGACGGACGGCGGATCGGTACGGTCTATCTGCGCAGCGACCTGAGCGAGCTGTCCGGACGCCTGCTGCTCCAGATCGCGACCGTGGGGGCCGTCTTCCTGCTGGCCGCCTTGGCTGCCCTGCTGTTCTCCTCGGCCTTGCAGCGGGTGATCTCTCAGCCGGTCCTGCGCCTGGCCGAGACCGCGCATGCGGTTTCGGAGCGCAAGGACTATTCGATCCGCGCGGTCCGGCAGAGCTCCGACGAGCTCGGGGAGCTCGTCGACGCGTTCAACGAGATGCTCGGGCAGATAGAGCGGCGCGACTCCGATCTGCTGGACGCCAAGGCGGAGCTGGAGCGCCGGGTGGAGGAGCGCACCCTGGCCCTGCGCCAGGAGCTCGCCGAGCGGCAGCGCGCCGAGCGGCAGTTGGAAGAGCGCAACACCGAGCTCCACCGCAGCAACCAGGAGCTGGACGACTTCGCCTACATCGCCTCCCACGACCTCAAGGAGCCGCTGCGGGGCATCCACAACTTCGCCACCTTCCTCCTGGAGGACTACGGCGAGCGGCTCGACGACGAGGGGCGCTCCAAGCTGGAGACCCTCACCCGGCTCAGCCGGCGCATGGAGACCCTGATCGATTCGCTGCTCCAGTTCTCCCGGCTCGGCCGGATCGACCTGGCGATCACCGACGTGGACCTGAACGAGATTGTGAGCGAGGTGCTGGACTCGATCGGCATCGGCCTGCGTGAGCACGGGGTGGAGGTCCGCATCCCACGCCCGCTGCCGGTGGTGCGCTGCGATCCGGTGCGGGTCCGGGAGCTGTACTACAACCTGCTCGTCAATAGCATGAAGTACAACGACAAGCCGGAGAAGTGGATCGAGATCGGCTGGGAGGACGGCGCCGCAGGCACCAGACGCCCTCCGGCCTTCTACGTCCGCGATAACGGCATCGGCATCCAGGAAAAACACCACGAGGCGATCTTCCGGATCTTCAAGCGGCTCCACGGGCGGGAAAAATTCGGCGGCGGCACCGGAGCCGGGTTGACGATCGTCAAAAAGATCGTCGAGCGCCACAACGGACAGATCTGGGTAGACTCAACGGTCGGTGAAGGCACGACGATCTATTTCACCTTGAAGAAAGTCTGAAGAAAGAGGGATGAGCTTGCGAACTCCCAATCAGCCGATCCTGCTTGTCGAGGACAGCCCGGAAGACTACGAGGCCACTGTGCGCGCCTTCAACCGGTCCGGGCTCAAGAACCCCATCATCCGTTGCGAGGACGGCGACACGGCGCTGGACTACCTGCACCGCCGGGGTCCCTATGCCGATCCGGACGCCTCGCCGCGGCCCGGCGTGATCCTGCTCGACCTGAACCTTCCGGGCACCGACGGCCGGGAGGTCCTCCAGGACGTCAAGAGCCACGAGAACCTGCGTCACATTCCGGTCATCATCCTCACCACCTCGATGGATGAGCGGGACGTCGAAGCCTGCTACCAGGCCGGAGCGAACAGCTACATCCAGAAGCCGGTGGACATGGACGGATTCCTCCGCGCGATCGAACGGCTCAACGGCTATTGGTTCGAGGTGGTCGTGCTCCCCCGAGGGGATTGAGGATGGCCATGGCCCCGCAGACCGCGCGCATTCTCATCGTGGACGACAGCCCGGAGGACCGGGAGCACTACCGCCGGATGCTGTCGCAGGACCCCGAGCACCAATACCAGTTCCTGGAGGCGGAGATGGGGGAGGAGGGACTGGAGCTGGCGCTCGCGGGAGAGGCCGATTGCCTCCTCCTCGACTACCGTCTGCCGGACGTGGACGGTCTCGAGTTCCTCACCCGTCTGCGGACCAGCCGGCGGGTGCCGGTCATCGTCCTGACCGGCCAGGGGAACGAGTCGGTGGCCGTCGAAGCCATGAAGGGAGGAGCGCAGGACTATCTCCTCAAGGGGGCGGTGACCCGCCAGGCTCTGCAGAGCGCTGTGCGCAACGCCATCGAGAGGGTGGCTCTGCAGCGCCAGGTCGAGGAGCGCACGGCCGAGGTGGCCCGCGCCAACGAGGCCTTGCAGAAGATGTATGACGAGCAGGAGACGCTGGTGCGCCAGCGCACGGCCGAGCTGTCGTGCGCCAACGAGGAGCTCAAGAAAGAGGTTGTGGTGCGGCAGGAGCTGCGCCGGCAGGCCGAAGAGGCCAACCGGATGAAAGACGAGTTCCTCGCCACCCTCTCCCACGAGCTGCGCACGCCGCTCAACGCCATGCTCGGCTGGGCCCAGGTGCTGCGCCTGGGCAAGCTGGACCGGGAAGCCACGGCGCGCGCCCTGGAGACCATCGAGCGCAACGCCCGCGCCCAGGCCCAGCTCATCGCCGACCTGCTCGACGTGTCGCGGATCATCACCGGCAAGCTGCGCCTCGACCTGCAGCCCGTGGAGCTGCCGCGGATCATCGAGGCGGCCCTGGAAGGCGTGCGGCCGGGAGCGGACGCCAAGGGGATCGATCTGGAGGTCTCCCTGGACCGGTTGACCAGCCCGGTCATGGGCGACAGCGACCGCCTGCAGCAGGTCGTCTGGAACCTCCTGTCGAACGCCATCAAGTTCACGCCACCGGGAGGGAAGGTGATGGTCCGCCTGCTGGAGACCGGAGGGAACGCCGAGATCCGGGTGGAGGACACCGGAGCGGGGATCCGGCCGGATTTCCTCCCCTATGTGTTCGACCGCTTCCGGCAGGCCGAGAGCACGATCACCCGCTCGCACGGCGGCCTGGGCCTGGGCCTGTCGATCGTCCGCCACCTGGTCGAGCTGCACGGCGGCTCGGCGGGCGTGAGCAGCGATGGCGAAGGGAAGGGAGCGGCGTTCACCGTGCGGCTGCCGGTGCGGCAGGCGACGGCCGGGAGCGCCGAGAGCCTGGACGAGACGCTCGATGGCAAATCGAGAGTGTGGAGCGCCCAGGGCCTGCTCGCGGGATTGCGGGTCCTGGTCGTCGAGGACGAGGACGACACGCGCGAGCTGCTGGCCATCGCCCTGGAGCAGTGCGGCGCCCAGGTCACCGCGGTCGGCACGGTGGCGGACGCCCTGGCGAGCTTCGATCCCGTCCCCCCGGACGTGCTGGTCTCCGATCTCGCCATGCCGGACGAGGACGGCTTCGAGCTGATCCGCCAGGTGCGCTCCCGGAGCTCCAGGAATGGAGGCGGCGTGCCGGCCGCGGCCCTGACCGCCTATGCCCGAACGGAAGACCGCGTCCGCGCCCTGGCCTCCGGATTCCAGCGGCACCTGCCGAAGCCGCTGGATCCCTCCGATTTGATTGCCGCGGTGGCGGCGCTGGCGGGGCGGTCCTGAAGCCACCTCCCGTCCTCGCCATCGTGGGCGCCACGGCGACGGGCAAGAGCGCCCTGGCCCAGGCGCTGGCGGAGAGCCTGGACGGCGAGATCATCAACGCCGACGCTCTCCAGGTCTACCGCGGCTTCGACATCGGCACGGCGAAGCCGGGCCCCGAGGAGCGGGCGCGCATCCCGCACCACCTGATCGACATCCTGGAGCCGCATGAGCGATACTCTGCCGGAGAGTTCGCCCGGCGCGCCCGGGAAGCGGTCGAGGAGATCCGGTCGCGGGGCCGTCTGCCGATCGTGGTGGGGGGGAGCGGGCTCTATCTGCGCGCGCTGTTCGAAGGGATCAGCCCGATCCCGCCCGGAGACCCGGAGGTCCGGGAGCGATTGCGCGAGCGCCTGGAGCGCGAAGGGCTGGAGATTCTGACGGCCGAGCTGCGGGCGCGCGATCCGGAGACCGCGGCCCGTCTCGCCCCCGGGGACACGCAACGGATCCTGCGCGCGCTCGAAGTTGCGCTGGTGAGCGGAGAACCGCTCTCCGCCTACATTTCTCGCCAACCCTTTGGCGCAGAGCGCATTGCGGCTCTCCGTGTCGGATTGACGCTTCCGCGTGGCATCCTATACGATCAAATCGCGGGCCGCGTGGCCCAGATGGTCCAGAAGGGCTGGGTCGAGGAGGTTGCCGGCCTGCTGTCCCAGGGGTTGAGCCCGAGTCTTCCTGCCTTTCAAGCCATCGGCTATCGTCAGCTTGTACAGTATCTGGAGGGCACATGGTCGCTCGATCGAGCCATCGCCGAGACGATCCGAGCGACGCGTCGTTTTGCCAAACGACAGGAAACCTGGTTTCGGAAAGAGCCTGAGACTACCTGGTTCTCGGCCCAGCAACTGAACCGTCTTCTTTTTAATAGAGTACTTGATTATGCCACCAAGCTCAGGGGTTCCGGGAGGGCGTCCGATGGCTAAGCACAACATCAACATTCAAGACGGTTATCTCTTTCAGAGTTTGAAGGAAGGGCAGACAATGTCTTTGGAGCTCATCACGGGCAATACCCTTCTGGGACGCCTGAAGCGGTTCGACCGCTTCGCCGTCGTGATCGAGAGCCAGGGGAAAGAGATCCTCATCTACAAGCATGCCATCGCGACGATTGCCGCAGCGCCTCATCCTGCGGCGTAGCGCCGGACGCGCAACGGGCGCGGCGTTGCTTCTTGCTGCCCTCTGGCTGGGCGCCTGCGCGTCCGGCCAGACGGCTCCGCCCGTGCGAGAGCCTCGTCGTCCTGTGCGCGAGCCGGACCGGGCTCTCGCAGAGGAGCTGCGCTCGTTTCTGCTCGATCCCGTGGAGAGTTATCCTCAAACGATCGATCCCGAGAGTGCCGAGCGGCTCCAGAGCGCGTACCGCGACCTGGTCGAGCGCAGCGACGTCGAGGGAGCCCGCGTAGCCGCGGCCGAGATGTTGGAGGCCGACGCCGCTCTCGCTCCGGCGCAGGTACTGGCTGCCCAGGCCGACTTCGTCGAGGAGCGCCTGCGCGAGGTGGTGACCCGCCTGGTGCCGGTCGGCGACCAGGCGCCCGGCTACGTAGCGAGCCAGCTCCTGCTCGGCCGCGCCGCCGAGACCCTGGACGTTCCCCTTTCCTACGCCGCCTACCGGGCGATCGCCACGCGCAGCTCCCTGGCTCTGCAGCGTCTGGGCGAGCTGCACCCGCGGGCCGTCGAGATCCTCTCCAACCGGCTCCAGGAAGCGCTGCGCACCGGCAACCTGGAGGAGGCGCAGAAGAACCTCTCCTTCCTGGAGAGCTGGGCGCCCTCCGAGATCGTCACGCTCGAAGGGGCGCAGGCCGTCGCCGTCGCGCGCGGCGACCAGGCAGCCGAGCTGGTTGCCGTCAAGGGACTGGCGAGCCGGCGGCCCGAGGATCGCAAGCTGCTCGAGCGAAGGGTGGCGCTGGAGATGACGGTCGGAGATCCCAGCGCGGGCCTGCAGATCGCCCAGGACCTGGCGGCGCGGCATCCGAAAGATCCGGAGGCCACCCGTCTCCTGGAGGCGTCCCGTTTCCGCTGGCGTCTTTCCATGCTGCCGCAATCGGTGCAGACCGTGGCCGCCAAGGCGGAGCTCAACAAGGCCGACTTCGCCGTGCTGCTCTACTGGCTGGTGCCCAACGTGCGGTACGCGCGTCCGTCCGCGGGACGCATCGCGACCGACGTGCTCGATCATCCACACCAGGAAGAGATCGTGCGGGTGGTGAACCTCGGCCTGATGGACGTCGACCCGACCCTCCATCGCTTTTCGCCCTCCGCTCCGTTGCGGCGCGGACCGGCGCTGCGCGTCCTGGTCCGCACCCTGTCGAGCTTCGGGCAGAATCTCGCCTGCCTGGGGGGCGCCAAGCCGCAGGGGGCGCAGAGCGTGGTCTGCGCCGGCGCGACCGGCTGCGGCCTCCTGCTGGAAGGGGAGGAGTGCCTGCCCGGAGAAGCCCTGCCGGGCACCGAGGCCGTGGAGCTGATCCGCCGGGCATTGAAGCTCCTGGGCGCGTCGTGAAATTCACCATCCCCAACTTCCTGTCTCTGCTGCGCATGGGGCTCATCCCCCTGTTCATCATCGCCGTTCTCAACGGCGAGTCGCGCAAGGCGCTGCTGATCTTCGGCATCGCCGGATTGACCGACGCCCTGGACGGATTCATCGCCCGCTTCTGGAACCAGCAGTCGCCGCTCGGCGCCTATCTCGACCCGATCGCGGACAAGCTCCTGCTGACCTCCGCCTACGTCATGATGTCGTTCCCTCACCTGAACCACGGCGCCGAGATTCCGGTCTGGGTGACGGTCCTGGTCATCGCTCGGGACGTGCTGATGGTGGCCGTTGCCCTGATCCTGTATCTGGCGGCGGGGGTGCGGAGATTCCCACCGTCGATCCTCGGCAAGATCACCACCGTCTTCCAGGTGACGGCGGTGGTCATCGTCCTGTTTTCGGCGCTCCTGCCGAGCTTGGAGCCGGTGGCGGAGTGGATCCTCATCGCCGTGGCCCTCCTGACCGTGGCTTCGGGCCTCAACTACGTGGTCCGCGTGAGCCGTCTGCCGCAGCAAGCCCCGAATTCCTGAATCCCTGATCGGCACGCGGCCGAGCGGAGGGGTCCTGAGAGGTCTCCGCTTCTGGTAACATGCCCCTTGGGATGTCCGACTTCGTTCACCTCCATCTGCACAGCCAGTTCAGCCTGCTCGACGGGGCCAACCGCCTCCCGGACGTTATCAACCTCGTCAAGGAAGCCGGGATGCCGGCGGTGGCGCTGACCGACCATGGCAACATGTTCGGCGCCATCGAGCTCTACAACACCGCCCGGGCCGCGGGCGTCAAGCCCATCGTCGGCATGGAAGCCTACGTGGCCCAGGGAAGTCATACGGAAAGGACGCCCGGCAAGGGGAGCGGCAGCAATCATCTCGTGTTGCTCGCGATGAACGAGACCGGGTACCGGAACCTTCTCAAGCTCACCTCCCGGTCCTATCTGGAGGGCTTCTACTACAAGCCCCGGATCGACAAGGAGCTGCTCCGCAAGCACAGCGAGGGGCTGATCTGCCTCTCCGCCTGCCTGCAAGGGGAGATCAACCAGCACATCATCGCGAGCCGGGAACGGGAGGCCGAGGCGTCCGCGCGCGAGTTTCTGGAGATCTTCGGGGAAGGCAACTTCTACCTCGAAATGCAGGACCACGGGATTCCCGAGCAGCGGCTCGCCAACGAGGTCATCCGCCGCATTTCGCGCAAGCTCGGCATCCCCCTCGTGGCCTCCAACGACGCGCACTACCTGCGCAAGGACGACCACTTCGCCCACGACGTCCTGCTGTGCATCGGCACCCAGAAGAACCTGTCGGATCCCGACCGGCTGCGCTACTACTCCGACAACTTCTACGTGAAGTCGGCGGAGGAGATGCACGCCATCTTCCCCGACGACCATCAGGCCCTGGAGAACACGCTCGCCATCGCCGAGCGGTGCAACCTGGTGATCCCGACCGGCACGTTCCATCTGCCCGAATTTCCGGTGCCCGAGGGGTACTCCCTTCAGTCCTACTTCGAGAAGGTCGTGCGCGACGGGCTGGACGAGCGGCTGACCGAGCTGCGGAAGCGGCGTGCCCAGGGGCTCGTCCGCCATGACGAAGAGGTCTACCGCCAGCGGCTGGAGTACGAGATCCAGGTGATCGAGAAGATGGGCTTCCCGGGCTACTTCCTGGTGGTCTGGGACTTCATCCGCCACGCCCGGGAGACCGGCGTCCCGGTGGGGCCGGGCCGCGGCTCGGCCGCCGGCTCGCTGGTGGCCTACTCGCTGCGCATCACCGACATCGATCCGCTGCAATACGACCTGCTGTTCGAGCGCTTCCTGAACCCCGACCGCATCAGCATGCCCGACATCGACATCGACTTCTGCATGCGGCGCCGGGGCGAGGTGATCCACTACGTCGGCGAGAAGTACGGCCGCGACCGGGTGGCCCAGATCATCACCTTCGGAACGCTCGCCGCCAAGGCGGTGATCCGCGACGTCGGCCGCGTCATGGGGCTCCCGTATTCGAAGGTGGACCGCGTCGCCAAGCTGATCCCGGACATGACCAAGTCGCTCAAGGACGCGGTCAAGGACAACGAGGCCCTCGCCGCCGAGATGAAGGACCCGGAGGTCCGGCAGGTCATCGAAGTCGGCCAGAGGCTCGAAGGGCTGACCCGCCACGCCTCGGTCCATGCCGCCGGCGTCGTCATCACGCCGCGCCCGCTGGACGAGTTGGTGCCTCTCTACCGGGTCACCAAGGGCGAGGAAGAGCAGATCATGACCCAGTGGGACATGACCATCATCGAGAGCCTCGGGCTCCTGAAGATGGACTTCCTGGGTCTGCGCACCCTGACCGTGATCGACGACGCGGTCAAGATCGTGCGCCAGCAGGGAATCGACCTCGACCTCAACGACGTGCCGCTCGATGACCCCGAGACGTTCAAGATCTTCTGCGACGGGCGCACGAGCGGCATCTTTCAGTTTGAATCGCGCGGCATGACCGACCTGCTGCGGAGGGTGAAGCCCTCGCGCTTCGACGAGCTCGCGGCGTTGAACGCCCTCTACCGGCCGGGCGCCCTGTCGGTCGGCATGGTGGAGGAGTACATCCAGCGCAAGCAGGGGCGGAAGTTCACCTACTCGCTGCCCGAGACGAAGCCGATCCTGGAGGAGACCTACGGCGTCTTCGTCTACCAGGAGCAGGTGATGCTGACTGCTGTGGCGGTCGCCGGCTTCTCGATGGCCGACGCGGACAAGCTGCGCAAGGCCATGGGCAAGAAGAAGGCCGACGAGATGGCCAAGATGAAGGCCAAGTTCGTCGAGGGGGCGGCCAAGCGGGGCGTGCCGGCGGAGAAGTCGGCGGCCCTCTGGGATTACATCGAGCCTTTCGCCGGCTACGGCTTCAACAAGAGCCACAGCGTCGCCTACGCGAATCTGGCCTACAAGACCGCCTATCTGAAGGCCCACCATCCGGTGGCCTTCATGGCGGCCATGCTCAACTCCGAGCTCTCGTCCTCCGACGCCATCGCCAAGTACACGGCCGAGTGCAAGAACATGGGGATCGGCCTCCTGCCGGTGGACATCAACGAGAGCCATTACTTCTTCACCGTGCCGGACAACCAGATCCGCTTCGGCCTCGGCGCGGTCAAGGGGGTGGGGGAGTCGGCGATCGAGTCGATCCTCGACGCCCGGCGCCGCCTGGGCCGGTTCCGCAGCCTCGCCCAGGTCGCCACCGAGGTGGACCTGCGGGTGGCCAACCGAAAGGTCTTCGAATGCCTGACCAAGGCCGGCGCCTTCGACAGTTTCGGCGTCCACCGGGCGGCGCTCTGCGCCTCGCTGGACTCGTTTCTGGAGTACGGCCAGAGGCGGCGGAAGGACCGGGAGGAGGGACAGGGGAGCCTGCTCGCCCTGCTCGGCGGCGGCGGCACCGGCTCGGAGTCCATGGAGCCCACGCCGGACCGGACGACTCCCGCCTGGCCGGAGAAGGAGCGGCTGCGCTCCGAGAAGGAGGCCCTGGGCTTCTATCTCACCGGCAATCCGCTCTCCGAGCACCAGGCCGAGATCGAGCGGCTGATCTCCCACACCACGGCCGACCTCAAGGAAGGTTTCGAGGGATCGGTCGTCCTCGGCGGAGTCGTCAACGGCTTCAACCGGGTGAAGATCAAGACCGGTCCCAACGCCGGCCGCTTCATGGGCCGCTTCGTGCTGGAGGACCTGGCCGGCAGCATCCCGGTCACCCTCTTCGCCAACCAGCTTCAGCAGTTCGGCCATCTGATCGCGGACGATGCCGTGGTCCTCGTCAAGGGGCAGGTGCGCGAGCGTGGCGGGGACATGGAGATGACCGTCGAGGAGATCTCGCCGCTCGACAAGCTGGGCGTGCGGCCGCTCGCCGGGGTCGACGTCCTCCTCAAAGCGTCCGCCATTTCGACGAACAGCATGTTGCGGCTCCGCGACCTGCTGGTCGAGCATCCGGGCGACGTGCCCGTCACCCTGCAGGTTCAGCTTCCGGACCGGGTGGTCCATATCGCCGCCCAGGAGAACTACAAGGTCCAGCTCAGCCCCAAGCTCGCCACCTCGATCGAGCAGATCTTCGGTCAGGGGAGCGTCCGCGAGCGGTATCAGGCGCTGCCGGCGTAAGTCATGGCACCGACGCATCGCAAGCTGGAGGACGTGAGCCTCCGCGAGGATCTCGCGAGCTATCGCCTCATTTTCGACACGGCGGCCGTGGGCATCGGCCTCGGTCTGCCGGACGGCAGCATGGTCGAGTTGAATCCCTCCTTTTGCGCGATGCTCGGGTACAGCCGCGAGGAGCTGCTCGGCAAGCTCTCCCTGGAGATCGGACATCCGGACGACGCGGAGACGACGATCGCGGCCATCGACCGGCTGCGCTCGGGAGCGGCCGACCGCGTCGAGTACGAGAAGCGGTACATCCGCAAGGACGGCAGCGTCTTGTGGTCCCACACGACCCTGGCGGTCGTGCGTGGGCCCGCCGGCGAGATCCGCTCGCTGGTCGCCACCGTACAGGACATCTCGCGCCGGAAGCTCATGGAGGAGAGGCTCCTGGAGGCCGACCGCCGCAAGGACGAGTTCCTGGCCATGCTGGGGCACGAGCTGCGCAATCCCCTGGCCCCGATCCGCAACGCGGTCCACATCCTGAACGAAAAGGCGGGAGACGACCCTGTCGAGCAGCGGGCGCGGGTGATCATCGAGCGCCAGGTGGCGCACATGACGCGGATGATCGACGACCTCCTGGACGTCTCGCGCATCTCCCGCGGCAAGATCCTGCTGCGCCTGCACCGGCTCGATCTGGTGGATCTGGTGCGCGTGACGGCGGAGGACCACCGCAACGAGCTGGAGTCGGCCGGCCTGACCCTGGAGCTGGATCTGCCCACAGATCCGGTCTGGGTGGACGGGGATCCGACGCGCCTCTCCCAGGCGCTCGGCAATCTCCTCCACAACGCCCGCAAGTTCACCGATCCGGGAGGCGTGGTGACCCTCCGGGCGACGGAGGAGACGAGCAAGGCCGCGGCGGTTGTGCTCTGCGACACGGGCATCGGCATGGAGCCCCACATGGTGGAGCGTCTCTTCGAGACGTTCAGCCAGGCGGACAGCAGCCTCGACCGCAGCCGCGGAGGGCTCGGCCTGGGGCTGGCGCTGGTCCGGGGTCTGATCGAGCAGCACGGCGGCAGCGTGAAGGCCGACAGCGACGGCCCCGGCTGCGGCTCGCGCTTTACCCTGCGCCTCCCGCGCGCGGCGGAGCCCGGCTCGGCGGCCGAGCCCGAGCCCGCGCCGCCTGCGCGGAGAGGCCGCCGCATTCTGATCGTCGAGGATCACCGCGACGCGGCCGAGAGCCTGCAGATGCTTCTCGAGCTGTCCGGCCACGAGGTGGAAACCGCGCCGGACGGCCGCTCGGGCCTGGACGCCGCGCGCCGTTTCCAGCCCGATGTGGTGCTCTGCGACGTAGGCCTGCCCAACGGCATGAACGGCTACGACGTGGCGCGTGCCCTGCGTGCCGAGCCCGCTCTGCGAAGCTGTCTCCTCGTCGCCTTGACCGGCTACGGCCAAGCCGAGGACCAGCGCCTCGCCCACGAAGCCGGCTTCGACCAGCACCTCACCAAGCCGGTGGACCTGGTGGTGCTGGAGCGGGTGCTGGGGGCGGGGTGAGCAGCAGGTGGCTGTCGCCGAACTCGTGCCAGAGATATCCCTCGCGCACAGCCTCCGCGTAGCCTGCCCGCACCAGCTCCTTCGGGGCGATCGTATAGAGCATCGCAAGGTGGCTCGCCAGCGGGTCGTGCAGGCCGGTGACGAGGCCGTCCACGCTCCGCACCGGCCGTCCGGGGTGGATCAGGAGCCGCGTGAAGCCCGCGGCCGGGCGGACCCGCTCGCCGTCCCAGGCCGACTCCAGGGCACGCACCACGGTCGTGCCGACGGCGATCACCGGGCGTCCCTCCCGCCGGGCGGCAGTCACGGCGTCGGCCGTCCGCTCCGGCACCTCGAATGGCTCCGCGTAGAGCACCTGATCCTCCACGTCATCCGCCTCCAGCTCGTGGCTGGAGACGCCGGCATGGAGCGTCACGCTCTCCAGCTCGATTCCCTTGGCCTGGAGAGCGTCCACCACTCGGGCTGTGAACGGGCGCGCGGCGGACGCCATTTCGGCGCTGCCGGGCTCTCGCGCGAACAGAGTCTGATACGCCTTCAGCGGCGGGTACGGCCATTCGAGATAGCCGTAGCGGATGGGCTCTCCCGCGCGGTCCATGGCGTTCCGGAGATCGCTCTCGACGCGCAGGAACCACAGCCGGGGCAGGCCCGGGTGGGGGGCGACGAGGCGGCCGGGCAGGCCCGCGATCTCCAGGGTGTCGCCCGCCTCCAGAGGAAGGGGACCCGGCTTCGCGGCGCTCCAGCGGAGCTCCACCAGGTAGAGACCGCCGCCGTAGCACGTCGAGACGTTCGCGACGAGCGGCCCGAGGTGGGGGTGGCGGGCCGGCAGGCTCGCCGGCAGCGTCGCGCTGCTGTTCACGACCAGGAGCGTGCCCGATGCCAGGAAGCGGGAGAGGTCGCGGAACCGCGCGTGCTCGTGCCCCCGCTCCGTCGAGACCAGCAGGCGGACCTGGTCGCGCTCCAGGCCGCGATGCTCGGGGGGCTCGCCCGCCTGGAGCGCCTGTGGCCGGTCGAACTCGAGCTCGGCGCGCCTCATACGGTCACCTCTTCCGGGGCGGCCGCGTTCACCTCCCAGCGGTCGGCCTGGGCGCGATAGCGGCGGCCTGTTACGGCTTCGCGCGGCTGCCCGAGGAGCCAGGCCCAGAATGGCAGCGTCACCTCCGGCAGAGGCCGGTCGGAGATGTCCTCGCCGGGGAAGGCCTCCTGGTGCATCCGCGTGCGCAGATCACCCGGATCGACGGCCACCACGCCGATTCCGCAGTCGCGCAGCTCGTTGGCGAGCGTGAGGCTCGCGAGATCGAGAGCGGCCTTGGTGAGCCCATACCCGCCCCAGCCCGGATATCCGCCGAGAGCGGCGTCGCTCGTGACGTTGACGATCAGACCGCCGCTCTCCTGGAGGAGCGGCAGGACCTCCCGCACGAGCGCGAGAGGGGCGGAGACGTTGACGCGGAACGCGTCGTCCAGGAGATCCAGCGGGTATTCGGCGAGCGGCGGCAGTGGCGTCGCGCCCAGCGTGGAGGCGTTGTTGAGGAGGATGTCGAGCCGGCGGAAACCGCGTGCGGCTTGCGCGAGATATTGGCGGTGCCCGGGGTCGGCCACGTCACCGGCCAGAGCGATCACTTTTCCGCCATGAGGGCGCAGCTCGCGCGCCGCCGCTGCCAGCTCCTCTTCGTTGCGAGCGGTGATCACCAGGTCGTAACCCTGCGCAGCAAGAAACTCCGCAACCGTGCGGCCCAGGCCCTGGCTGCCACCCGTGATCAGTGCTGTGCGATTCATGAGCAAGTCCTTTCCTGTCCGTGACTGTCCGTGAAAGTCCATGTCAGTCCTTTTCAAGCATAGGACTCCCCGCCACCCCGCACATCCGGCGGAGGGACAGGCCTGCAACCTGGACCAAAGGACAGGTCAGGAGGAGACGAGCCCCCGCTCCCGCGCCAGCCGGACCGCCTGGGTCCGGTTCTTCGCGCCGAGCTTCCCGAGCACCGAGCTGACGTGGAACTTCACCGTCCGCTCGCTGATCGCAAGCCGCGCGGCGATCTCCTGGTTGGCGAGGCCGGCCGTGATGAGATCCAGCACCTCGCGCTCGCGCGCCGTCAACGCATCCGGGTGCTCCGCCGCGCGGACCTGCCGGAGCAGCTTCGAGGCGACGACCGGCGGGATGAGCGCGCCCCCGGCGCTCACGGTGCGGATCGCGGCGAAGATCTCGGCGCGCGGCGCTCCCTTGAGGAGATAACCTTGCGCACCGGCCTGCAACGCTCCGATGATGCGGTCATCCGTGTCGAACGCCGTCAGCACCACCACCTGCACGGCCGGGTCGGCGGCGCGCAGCCGGCGGATCGCCTCGATGCCGTCGAGCGCCGGCATCTCCAGGTCCATCAGCACGACGTGCGGCCGCAGCCGCGCCGCCTCCGCCACAGCCTCGGCACCGGTGCCGGCCTCGCCGACCACCTCGAAGTCCGGCTGCGTCCCCAACATCGCCGCGAGCCCGTCACGGACCACCGGGTGGTCGTCGGCGAGGAGGATGCGGATCGTCTCAGACATTGACTGGTATCTCAGCTGTGACGCGGGTACCGGCGCCCGGCGCACTTTCGACCTGGAAGCTCCCGCCGAGCAGGCGCACCCGCTCCTGCATCCCGATGAGGCCGAAGCCACCCGCGGAGCCTCCGACCGCGAAGCCCCGGCCGTCGTCCTGCACCGTGAGGAGGACCATGTCCGGGGCGATCTCCAGGCGAAGGTCGATGCGCGCGGCGGCCGCGTGGCGCAGCGCGTTCTGGAGCGCTTCCTGGGCGATGCGGTAGAGGCCGGCCTCGATGGCCGGCGGCAGGGAGGCTGCGGCGGGCACGGCTTCGAAGGTCACAGATACACGGCTCGCGGCATCCGCCTCCGCGGCCAGGGCGGCGAGAGCGGCCGGGAGCGTCCGCCCCTCCAGCGGAGCCGCGCGAAGGTCGAGGACCGAGCGCCGCGCCTCTTCGAGCCCTTTGCGGGTGAGGTCGAGCGCGGCCGTGACGCTCCGCCGGACGCGCTCCGGCTCCGCCTGCTGGGTGAGGAGCGCCTCGGCGGCTTCGAGCTGGAAGGCGATGGCCGAGAGGTCCTGCGCGATCGTGTCGTGGATCTCGCGGGCGAGACGGTTGCGCTCCTCGGTCTGGGCCGACTCCAGCCGGCGCGCGTGGAGCCGCGCCCGCTCGACGGCCACGCCGAGCATGTCGCCGATCGTGCGCAGGAGGTTCAGCTCGTCCTCGTCGAGCTCGCGCCACGCGGGGCCGGCCACGTTGAGCATCCCGAGCCGCTGGATCCCGCCGCCCTCGGCGGAGACGGTGAGCGGGACGCTCGCGTGGTAGCGGAGGCCCGCGGTTTTGCCCTGAGCGAGCCCGAGCTTACGGAGGCGGCTGCAGGTGATGACGCCGACGTTGGCCGCGCCGTCCATTGCGCCGTCGCGGAAGGAGTCGAGGCACCAGCACCAGCCGGTCATGAGCTGCGGCTCCTCGCGGAGCCCCGGTGGAAGGTTCTGCGCGGCCGCGAGGTACGGCTCGCCGGAGGTCTCGTCGAGGAGGAGCACCCAACCGGTGCTCAAACCGAGCAGCTCGGCCACCTTCTCCAGTGCCCGTTCGAGCAGCGCCGGGAGGTCCACCGACGCGTTCAGGGCCCGCGCCACGTCGTTGAGGATGGCCAGCTCCTCGCTGCGCCGCTGGAGCTTTCGGTCGCTCATCGCCTGTCGAGAGTCTATAAGATAGCGGCTGTGCAGGAGGCGTTGACCGGATTCGTCCACGTGCGTGGGGCACGGGAGCACAATCTCAAGAACATCGATCTCGCGATCCCGCGGGATGCCCTGGTCGTGTTCACGGGCGTGTCGGGCTCCGGCAAGTCGTCGCTGGCCTTCGGCACGCTCTACGCGGAGGCGCAGCGGCGGTATCTCGAGTCCGTCTCCCCTTATGCCCGGCGCCTGTTTCATCAGATGTCCGTGCCGGAGGTCGACGAGATCGACGGTCTGCCCCCGGCGGTGGCGCTGCAGCAGCAGAGGGGCTCGCCGACCACCCGCTCGTCGGTCGGGAGCGTCACGACGCTCTCCAATCTGCTGCGGATGCTGTATTCGCGCGCCGGAGAGTATCCAGCCCGGCAGCCGCACCTCGACGCGGAGGCGTTCTCGCCGAACACCCCCGCGGGCGCCTGCCCCCAGTGTCACGGGTTGGGCCGCATCTATGAGGTGACGGAACGCTCGATGGTGCCGGATGACTCCTTGACGATCCGGGAGCGGGCCATCGCCGCCTGGCCGCCGGCCTGGCATGGGCAGAACCTGCGCGACATGCTGATCACGCTCGGCTATGACGTCGACCGTCCCTGGCGCGAGCTCCCCAAGAAAGACCGAGACTGGATCCTCTTCACCGAGGAGCAGCCGGTGGTCCCGGTCTATGGCGGATTGGATACGAAAGAGGTGCGGGCCGCGATCAAACGCAAGGAGCCGCCCGACTACCATGGCAACTTTTCGAGCGCGAAGCGCCACGTGCTGTACACGTTCGCCAACACCCAGAGCGCGGCGATCAAGAAGCGCGTGGCCCGCTACATGGTGAGCACCGAATGCCCGCTCTGCCATGGCAAGCGGTTGCGCCGCGAGTCGCTGTCCGTGAAGTTCGCGGGCGTCGACATCGCCGAGATCTCCGGGCTGCCGCTGGCGCGGTTGTCGAGCCTCCTGCGTCCGTACGCGGAGGGAGCCGCGGCCGGCTTCGCGAAGCTGTCGGCGGAGCATCCGGAGAAGGCGCTGGTCGTCCAGCGGATCGCTCAGGACATGTGCGCGCGGCTCCTGGTTCTGCTCGACCTCGGGCTCGGCTATCTTGCGCTGGAGCGCAGCACCCCCACCCTCTCTCCCGGTGAGCTCCAGCGCCTGCGGCTCGCCACGCAGGTGCGCTCCAATCTGTTCGGCGTGGTGTACGTGCTCGACGAGCCGTCCGCGGGGCTCCACCCGGCGGATACCGAGGCGCTCCTCTCGGCGCTGGAGCGTTTGAAGGCATCGGGGAATTCGCTCTTCGTCGTCGAGCATGATCTCGACGTAATCCGTGACGCGGACTGGATCGTCGACGTGGGACCGGCCGCGGGCGAGCAGGGCGGCTACGTGCTCTACAGCGGTCCGCTCGCGGGGCTCGAGAAGGTCGAGGCTTCCCAGACCCGGCGTCATCTCTTCGGAGATCACGCACGTCCCGTCCGCACGCCACGCCCGCCGCAGGGCTGGCTGCGCCTGGCCGGCGTCACGCGCAACAACCTGCATCAGCTCGGCGTCGACTTTCCCCTGGGCGTGTTCACCACCGTGACCGGAGTGTCCGGCTCGGGGAAGTCGAGCCTGGTCAGCCGGGCCCTGGTGGAGCTGGTCGCCGGGCAGCTCGGCCATCCGCTGCCTGCCGAAGAGGAGGAAGGCGAAGAGCTGGAGCGCGCCGCCGTGGTCCCCAGCGGCGGCCGGATCACGGGCGGCCTGGAAACGATCAAGCGCCTGGTGCGGGTAGACCAGAAGCCGATCGGACGCACGCCGCGCTCCAACCTGGCGACCTACACGGGTCTGTTCGATCACGTGCGCAGGCTCTTCGCCGCGACCAAGGCGGCGCGCGCCCGCCGCTATGACGCCGGCCGATTTTCGTTCAACGTCGCCAAAGGCCGCTGCGAGACCTGCGAGGGCGAAGGCTTCGTCATGGTCGAGCTGCTCTTCCTGCCCAGCGTGTACGCCCCCTGTCCCACCTGTCACGGGGCGCGCTACAACGCGAAGACCCTGGAGATCAAATACCAGGGCAGGAACATCGCGGACGTGCTGGGGATGACGGTGGATGGGGCCTGGGATTTTTTTGCCGACGAGCCTGCGGTGTGCCGTTCGCTCAAGGTCCTGCGCGACGTCGGCCTGGGCTACCTGCGGCTCGGCCAGCCGGCCACCGAGCTGTCCGGCGGCGAGGCCCAGCGGATCAAGCTCGCGGCCGAGCTGCAGCGGATGGGGCGCGGCAACACTCTCTACGTCCTCGACGAGCCGACGACCGGCCTGCATCCCACGGACGTCGAAAGGCTCCTGGCGCAGCTCGACGGGCTGGTGGAGGCAGGCAACACCGTCATCGTGGTGGAGCACGAGATGCGCGTCGTCGCGGGGAGCGACTGGGTCATCGACATGGGCCCCGGCGCGGGCGAGGAGGGCGGCCGCGTGGTCGCCTCCGGGGCACCTGCCGAGGTGGCCGGATCGTCAGAGAGCCGGACCGCGCCCTACCTGGCGCGCTTCCTGGGCTCCATCCACGAGAGCCGCTAAGATAGGCGGCCCATGCGTCCGACGACTGGCCTCTTTCCACTCGTGCTCCTGCTCTGCGCCGTCTGCCTCTTCGGATGCCAGCCGAAGCGCGATCCGAACGTCCTCATCCTGCTGGTCGATGCCCTGCGTCCCGATCATCTCGGCTGCTATGGCTATCCGCTCCCGACCTCGCCCACGATCGACGGGCTCGCGAAGCGAGGTGTGCTCTTCGCCGACGCGACCAGCGCCGCGACCTACACCCGGGCCGCGGTGCCTTCGATCCTCGCTTCGGTCTACCCGGGCGCCCACGGCATCATCAGCCAGGGGCGGAACGTCGAGGCGCTGAACGACAAGTACGTGACGCTCGCCGAGACCTTGAAGGCCCGGGGCTACAGGACGGCGGCGTTCGCGCCGAACCCTTCGCTCCATCACTCGTTTCACTTCGACCAGGGCTTCGATCTCTACGACGACGACTTCCACCTCGGCACCGGGGACGATCCCGCGGCCTATGAGACCGCGCGGAAGATCAACGGCCGTGCCCTGCGCTGGCTCCGCGGCGATCGCGAGAAGCCCTACTTCGCCTATCTCCACTACCGCGACGTGCACGGTCCCTACGTCCCTCCGCCGCCCTATGACCGGATGTTCGAGAAGCCGGGCCCGGGCCGCCTGCTCACCCGCGAAGAGATCAAGGCGCAGCCGCTCGACGTGCGCCGCCCGCGCCGCTATCCGGATCTCGACTCGTACGTCGAGCGGTACGATGGAGAGGTCCGCTACACCGACGATCAGATCGCGGCGTTTCTGGGCACCCTCTCGAAGGAGGGTTTCCTCGACAATACGGTCATCTTCGTCACCGCCGACCATGGCGAGGCGTTCCTCGAGCACGGCACGTGGACGCACGGCACGAGCCTCTACGAGGAGCTGACGCGCGTCCCGCTCCTGATGATCCTCCCCAAGGAGAAACATGCCGGGCGGCGCGTCGAGGCGCCGGTGCAGACGCTCGACATCTATCCCACGGTCCTGAAGCTGCTGGACGCCGAGATCCCGGCCGAGCTCCAGGGCAAGAGCCTGTTCGACGCGGTCGAGGGGCGCGCGGACCCGAACCGTGCCGTCTTCACCGAGGCGCTGTTGAACCGGCGCCACCGGCCGTCGAACTTCGGGCAGCTCGCCGCCGTCCGCATCGGTGGGTGGAAGCTCATCTACAACCGGTGGCGGCGGACCTCCGAGCTCTACCACGTGGCGGAGGACCCGGGCGAGACGCGAGACCTCGCGGCCCAGGAGCCCGAGAAAGCCCGGGAGCTCCTCCGCCGGATCGCCGCCTTCGACCGCGACAACGCGAGCCGGAGCCATCACCCCCAGAAAGGCACGGCGCTCCCCAAGGACGTGGTCGACGGGCTGCGGTCGTTGGGGTACGTGCAGTAACAGCCGACAAGGACAGCAAGGACTCCAAGGACGGCAAGGTCGTTCGATTTTGCCCTTGCCGTCCTTGAAGTCCCTGCTGTCCTTGCACCCTCAGTGGTGGAGGACCGTCTCCACCAGCCCCTTCACCCGATCTTTGACCCCTGCGGCCAGCGATTCGGGTGGGGGCTGGCGCAGCAGGCGGACCGTCCCTTTTTTCTTCACGATCTCGGCGTGGGAGCGCCCTTTCGCGTCGCGCCAGCAACGCAGTGTGAGCCGGGCCTTGCCGAGCCGCAGGCCGTGCAGGATGACCTCGGGCATCCAGGCGGGGAGGGCGGGATCGACGACGAGCAGCTTCAGCGGGGCCACCGGCTGGAGGCCGAGAAGGGAGTGGAGGAACAGCGGAAAGGCGCTGGCGTTCCAGGTCTGCGGCGCGTTGGCGCGCGGATAGGCCCCGGGCGAGCCGCGCTCCGCGCGTCCATAGCCCCCGATGCACTCCGGGACGCGGTGGTCCGGGTAGAGGAGCGCCAGGTCGAAGAACGACTCCGCCAGCTCCGCGGCGCGCTCGTCGAAGCCGTAGCGGCGCAAACCGAGCGCGATGGTGGCGTTCTCCACGGCCCAGACACTGCCGAGGTGGTAGCTCACCGGGCTGTAGGACGGGTGCTCCGTCGAGAGCGTACGGATGCCCCAGCCGCTGTACAGGTCCGGTGCGAAGAGCCGGTCGACCACGGCCTGCACGTGCTCGTCGCTCAGGATGCCGGAGGTCAGGCAGTGCCCGGCGTTCGAGCCGATGCTGCGGACCAGGCGCTTGTCGCGGTCGAGCGCCATGGCGGGGAACCCCGCGTCCTCCATCCACCAGTCGCGGTTGAACCGTTCCTTCAGCTCCTGCGCCGACGTCCACCAGGCCTTCGCCTCGGCGGGCTTCCCGAGCAGCCCAGCCATGAAGCCCATGAGCTGCTGCGCCGCGAACCAGTACCCCTGAAGCTCGCAGGTCGCGATCGGGACCTGCACCGTGCCGCCGTCCTCGAACACCAGGCCGTCGCCGCTGTCTTTCCAGCCCTGGTTCTTGGGTCCCTTCGGAGACTTCGTCAGGTACTCCAGATAGCCGTCGCCGTCGCGGTCGCCGTGCTCGCGCGCCCAGTCGAGGATGCGGCGCGCCGTGTCCCAGTGGCTCCGGATCTCCTTCTTGTCGCCGGACCAGCCGAAGAGATGGCCAAGGGAGATCACGAACATCAGGGGGCTCGCGAAGTCCGCGTAGTACGCGGCGAAGGGATCGATCCCGAGGCGGGACAGTGGCCCCTGCCGCACCTGGAACGGAATGCGCCCCGGCTCTTCGTCGTGCCAGTCGTCGAACCGGTCGCTCTGCATCCGCCCGAGCCGTTTCAGCGTCGCCTCCAGGCAGGCGCCGCGGTCCAGGAACGTGGATTGCCAGCCGGCCGTCAGCGCGTCACGGCCGAACAGGCCCGGGTAGATGGGCATGCCGGCCTGGAGCGTTAGCCATTCGTCCTCCGCGCCTTCGAGCAGGGGGAGCGAGGTGAGGTCGCGGACGTTCGCAGCGAGCACCCGTTCGGCGGTCCGGTTGCCGGGGATCTCGACGCGCGCCAGGCCCGCAGCCCAGGCGCGCCCGTGCTCTTGCCGCCGCCGCGCCTCGCTCCGGTCGAGCGGGCGCTCGCCGTCCAGCGCCTCGATCCGCAGGCCGAGCCGCTCGGCTTGGCGCGGCGCGAGCTCGAACGTCGCCGCCATGCGATCCGCCTCGATCGTCCAGGAGCCTGAGCCGGCGGAAACACGGGTCTCCAGAGGCAGCCGCGGGTGCTCGCAGCGGAGATGGAGAGCGGCGCTCCCGGGCTCGGCCCGCACCGGAGTCTCGATCTCGCGATGCCCCGCATGGGCCTCCTGAAGATCGGCGAAATCAGCCTCCAAAGCCCAGGCGATCTCGCAGCGCACGGCTTCGGGGGAGCGGTTGGTGACGAGCAGGTCCGCGTCGAGCGACGCCGGGCTGACGCGATAGGAGAGCTGCAGGTCCAGCGCGCGGTAGGGGATCCCGCGCTCGTCGCGCAACACCTCATCTCCGGACTGGCCGCTGCCGCCGCCCCCGAAACGTTCCATCTCCGGATAGAGGAGGAGGACCTCGATGCGGTCGGGCTCCGGCGTCGCGATCTCGCAGAGCCACGGACGGTCGCCGTTGACCTCGAGCCGCAGGGTGGCGAGATAGCGGGTCTCGCGGAAGTAGAACCCGGTGAGGGTCAGATCGTCCGTGCACTCGCCGCGGCAGTTGGTGATCAGGACCGAGGAGCCGCTCCAGGCGTAGACGGTGTCCGGCCGGATGCGCACGTCCCCTGCCCGGATCGGTTTCTCCATGCGGTTGGCGATTGCAAAGGCGATTCCACCCGACTGCCGTAGAATCAGTGGCAAACGGTTCCAGGGAGATCCGGCATGCCGCGCTACGAATTCGTGGAAGGCTCGTCATCCAAATTCTGGGAGATCGAGATCTCCGGTGCGAGCGTGACCACGCGCTGGGGCCGCATCGGCACCGCCGGCCAGGAGAAGACCAAGGACTTCGCGTCCAGCGACAAGGCGCAGGCCGAATACGACAGCTTGATCCGGGAGAAGACGGGCAAGGGATATCGCGAGACCGGCGCCTCCTCGGCGCCCGCGCCTCCGGCGCCCAGGCCGGCTCCGGCGTCTCCGCCCCCACCTGCCGCGGCGCCCCCTGTGCCGGAGCCACCGCCGCAGCCGGTCTCTTCGGCGACTGCGGCCACCGAGGAGCCGGGGATCGCCTGGACGCCCGAGCTGCGGGCGCTGGTCCTGCCGCGGCGGGGCGGGGAGGGGAGGCCGGCCGCCGCGTCCGATCCGGCCGCCGCGTGGTCCCGCATCCGCGAGGTCTATGCGCAGCACGCCCAAGCCTGGAAGTCTTCTCAGTCCTTGAGGGATCCGGACCTGGCGCAGGTGCTCCGCGCGGTCCTCCAGAAGCTGGACCACGAAGGAGACGGCCTGCCTCCGGCGGCCGATCCCGAGATCGAGGGCGCTCTGCTGGTCGTCCTCTCGATCGGCGACTCCTGGCAGCAACTCGTTCTGGGCGACGAGATCGTCACGCTCTGGGAGGCCACGGCGGGGCTGGCGTTCGCGGTGGAGGCGCTCCAGGCCTCCCTCGGTTTCGAGGCGGCCAGCCAGAGCTCACAGCGCACGGTCTGGTTGAGCCGCAAACGGCAGGGCGGCGGGGTGGGGGCGAACCGTCGCGCCGGAACCCGGCACTGGTGGTACCTGCGCCACCGGCTCGCCGCGGCTCCCGAGGCCAAGTGGGAGGAGGCGCGCGCCACGGCGGAGCGGCTGCGCGAAGGGGCCTACCTGAGCTGCCGCATTCCACTCGCCTACCTCTTCCCTGAGACCGGGTGGGCCGAGGACGACGCCCGCGAGGTTCTCGATCGGGGGCATGACAGCCAGTGGATGGGCGGCATGTTGATGCCGGTGGTCCGCGATGCCGCCCTGGTCAGCCGGTTGATCGAGACCTCCAGCTTCGGCTGGATCGCCTCCCCCTCGCCGCTCGCGGACCCATGGCGCAGCCTCCGCAACCTGGCCGCCACGCTGCTCGACAACCTGGGGACCGAAGCCGCCGGGCCGCTGGTGCGCATCGTGGAGCGATGCGACGTGGCGGAACCGCGGCGCCTGGTTCTCGCGGCTCTGGAGGCCGTGGGGACCCCGGCCGCGGCGGAAGCCCTGGCCGAGCGGCTCGACGTCCGGGAGGTGATGGTGGCGATGTCCTCCTTCGGCGCCCGCCACCCCCACCTCGCGCTGCAGGCGCTCGCGGCCCGCGCCGGCCGCGGTGCTCCGGCCGTCGTCTCGCTCCTGTCTCAGATGGTGCGCCGGAATCCGGAGCTGGCGGCGGAGCTCTCCCCCGGCCTGCCGGAGGCGGCGCGGCGGGCGGTCGCCGCGGCGCTGGACGTGACGGAGATCCCTGCCGAGGCGGCGCCCGCCGACCTTCCGCCGGTCCTCGCGAGCCCGCCCTGGCAGCGCAAGGGGAAGCGAAAGGAGCCGCCGCCGTCCCTCGACCTCCCGCCTCTCGCCTGGGAGGAGACGATGGTCTGGCCGGACGGGGAGAAGGAGCGCTGGAACCGGGCGCCAGCCTACGGCAGCCTGTACGGGGTCCAGCTGACCAACGTCGCCTGGGAGAAGCTGGACGACGCGGCCCTGCGCAAGGAAGCGGAGAAGATTGTCTCGCAACTCCGGTACGCGACACCGAGCTCCCTCGCTTCCTACCCAAGCCGCCTCGGCCTGGCTCTCTGGGAGACCGTCCCACCCGCCGTCTGGTATGGCGGGGATCGGCCGCTGCGCTTCCTGGCGGTGCAGGGGCTGCGCGCGCTGCCGGGGCTGCTCCGCTACGCCGGAGTGCGGCTGGCCGATGCGGTCCCGCTGTTCCTCCCGTTCCGCGTGCCGCGTCTGGCGCCTTTGGCCGCGGAGGCCCTGGCCCGCCTCAAGTCGGCGCGCGCGGAGGCGCGGCGGTGGTTGCTGGCACACGATGAATGCGCCGCCGCCGGCCTGATCCCGGACGCCGTCGGCCCCGCGGGCAAGAAGCGGGAGATGGCGGGCGCGGCGCTGCGGCTCCTCGCGGCGAACGGACGCGAGGCGCAGGTCCTCGACGTCGCCGGCCGCTGGGGGGAGGACGCCCGCGCCGCGGTGCGCGCCGTGCTCGACGTCGATCCCCTGGACCTCCTGCCGGCCCGGCTGCCCAAGATGCCGGCGTTCTGGCAGCCGGAGGCTTTTGCGCGACCCCTGCTGCGCGGCCGGACGGCGGCCCTGCCGCTCCCCGCCGTCGAGGCCCTCGGCACAATCCTTGCGATCTCGCCGCTGGACGAGCCCTACGCCGGCCTCGAGCAGGTGCGGGAGGCGTGCGATCCCGCCTCGCTCGGCGCCTTCGCCTGGGATCTCTTCTCCGCCTGGATGATCGCCGGCGCTCCGTCCAAGGATCAGTGGGCGCTCCAGGCCCTCGGACATCTCGGCGACGACGCCTGCGCCCGGCGCCTCGCGCCGCTCGTGCGCCAGTGGCCGGGCGAGTCGGCGCACGCGCGCGCCGTCACCGGGCTCGACGTGCTGCGCGCCATCGGCACCGACGTGGCCCTGATGCACCTCCACGGCATCTCCCAGAAGCTCAAGTTCAAGGGGCTCCAGGAGAAGGCGCAGGAGAAGATCGCCGAGGTGGCCGAGCAGCGCGGGCTCACCCCGGAGGACCTCGCCGACCGCCTGGTGCCCGACCTCGGGCTCGGCGCCGACGGCTCGCTCGTTCTCGACCTCGGGCCGCGCAGCTTCCGCGTCGGCTTCGACGAGGCGCTGAAACCGTTCGTGCGCGACGCCGAGGGGAAGCGGCTGCCCGATCTTCCCAAACCCGGCAAGGCCGACGATCCTGAGAAAGCAGGGGAGGCCCAGGAGACCTGGAAAGCCCTCAAGAAGGACGCCAAGGCCCTGGCGGCGCACCAGATCGTCCGGCTGGAGCTCGCCATGTGCAGCCGGCGGCGCTGGGAGCCGGACGTCTTCCGCACCTTCTTCCTGGAGCATCCGCTCCTCCAGCACCTGGTGCGGCGGCTCATCTGGGGCGTCTGGGACGCCGGGGACGCTCTGGCCGCGACCTTCCGGGTGAGCGAGGACGGCAGCCTGGCGGACGTGGAGGACGAAGCCTGGGAGCTGCCGGACGGAGGGCGGATCGGGATCGTCCACCGCCTGGACCTGACGCCGGAGCAGGCATCCCGCTGGGGTGAGGTCCTCGCCGACTACGAGATCCTCCAGCCCTTTGCACAGATCGGCCGCGAGCTGTACCCGATCACGGAGGCAGAGAAGAGCGCCAGGGAGCTCCAGAGGGTCGAAGGGCTCACCCTGTCCACCGGCAAGGTCCTGGGCCTGGTCGACCAGCGCGGCTGGCGGCGCGGCCCACCCATGGATGCCGGCTGGATCGGGTGGTTCGTCAAGCCCCTCCCCGGCGGAGAGCACGAGATCTGTCTGGGGCTGGAGCCGGGGGTCATCGCCGGCATGGTGATGGAATTCCCCGAGCAGAAGCTCGGAACGCTGACGATCGACCGGGTGGGCTCCTGGGAGAAGCAGGGCGACCGTTCATTCGGATCGCTCGATCCAATCACCTTCAGCGAGCTGGTGCGCGACCTGGAGGGGCTGCGGTGAGCGGCGCGCCCCAGGTGCAGCGTCCGCCCGCCGAGGCGCTCTACGCCGACGAGCTCGCGCGGCTGCGGAAGGCGGACAAGGACCCCCGCCCGCCCGGCTGGCAGCTCTCTCTCCAGGCGGTGCGCCGCTTCATCCTCGGGGACGAGAAGCTCAAGGTGCGCCGCAAGTTCGTGGGCAACGCGTCGCTCGTCGACCGCGCCATGGTGACGCTCGCGACCGGCCGCGGGCTCCTCCTCGTGGGCGATCCCGGGACGGCCAAGTCGTACCTCTCGGAGCTGCTCGCCGCAGCCGTCTCGGGGTGCTCGATGCTGACCATCCAGGGCGGCGCGGCGGTCACCGAGGATCAGATCAAATATTCGTGGAACTACGCGCTCCTGGTGGCCGAGGGGCCGACGCCGCGCGCCCTCGTCCCGGCGCCGCTTTATCAGGGGATGAAGCTCGGGCAGATGGTCCGCTTCGAGGAGATCACCCGCTGCCCGCTGGAGGTGCAGGACTCGCTTCTCTCCGTCCTCTCCGAACGGGTGCTCGCCGTGCCCGAGCTGTCCGGGGCGGAGGGGATGCTCTTCGCAGAGGACGGGTTCAACGTGATCGCCACGGCCAACACGCGCGACCGCGGGGTCAACGAGATGTCGAGCGCGCTCAAGCGGCGGTTCAACTTCGAAACGGTTTTCCCGATCGCCGATTTCGCCACCGAGATCGCCCTGGTGCGCGAGGAGACGGAGCGCCTGCTCGCCCGCTCGGGCGTGCCGGTAGCGCTCGACGAAAAGGTCCTGGAGATGCTCGTCACCACGTTCCGCGAGCTGCGTTCGGGCGAGACCACGGACGGCCAGGCGCTGGAGCGGCCGAGCGCTGTGCTCTCCACGGCCGAGGCGGTCTCGGTAGCGCACGCTGTAGGGGTGCGCGGCTGGTTCCTGCGCGGCGGGGCGGGGACGCCGGCCGACCTGGTGGAGTGCCTCGCCGGGACGGCGGTCAAGGACAACGCCGAGGACCTCCAGCGCCTGCGCCGCTATTTCGAGCAGCGCATCGGCCGCCGCGGGGGCGAGCACTGGAAGCGGCTGTTCGAGGCGCGGCACCTGCTGCCCGGGTGACTCCGCATGGCCCTCCACGTCCTCGGCGTCCGTCATCACAGCCCGGCCTGCGCGCGCCTGGTGGAGGGGACGATCCGCGCCCTCCGCCCGCGGTTTGTGCTGATCGAAGGGCCGGCGGACATGAACGGCCGCCTCGACGAGCTGCTGCTCGATCACGAGCCGCCCGTCGCGCTGTTCACCTACTACCATCACGCGGAGCGGACCCATGCCTCCTGGTCGCCGTTCTGCCGCCACTCGCCCGAGTGGTTGGCCCTGCGCACGGCCCGCGAGACTGGGGCGACGCCGCTCTTCATGGACCTGCCGGCCTGGACCGAGCCGTTCGCCGGAGTGCGCAACCGCTACGGCGACCACCACGAGGGGGATGAGCGGATCGCGCGCACGCAGGACGCTCTCTGCGCGCGCTTCCGGGTGGACGACGGGGACGCCCTCTGGGACCACCTGTTCGAGCTGCCGCTCCCCCTGGAGGAGCTCGCCGCGCGCCTCGGCGCCTATTTCGAGGAGCTGCGCGGCGACCTGCCGGGCGGGCCGCGCGACGAGCCGCGGGAGGACTACATGCTCCAGTGGATCGGCTGGGCGCTGGACGAGACCGGGCGGGACGGCGGCGACGTGGTCGTGGTCTGCGGCGGCTTCCATGCGCCGGTGCTCGCGCGCGGTCCCCGGCCGCACCCCGAGGGCCGGCCGGAGCCGCCCCAGCCGGAGGACAGCGCGCGCTCGGGCACCTATCTGGTGCCCTACTCGTTCCACCGCCTCGACAGCTTCACCGGCTACGAGTCGGGGATGCCCTCGCCGGCCTTCTACGACGCGGTCTGGGCGGAGGGTCCCGCGGCCGCTCCCGAGCGGATGCTGCGCTCGGCCGCCGAGCGGCTGCGCCGCCGCGAGCAGCCGGTCTCGGCCGCCGACCTGATCGCCGCCTCGACGCTCGCCACGGCGCTCGCCCGCACCCGCGGCCACGCCTGCCTGGCGCGCACCGACCTCCTCGACGGCCTCGCCGGCGCGCTGGTCAAGGACGCCCTGGACGCGCCGCTCCCCTGGAGCTACCGCGGTCCGCTCCGGCCGCGCACCGATCCGCTGCTCGTCGAGGTCGTGGCGGCGTTCTCGGGGGAGCGGTCCGGCCGGCTCGACGCGCGCACCCCCCGGCCGCCGCTCCTCGCCGGCGTGGCCGCCTGGCTGGCCCTCCACGACCTGCAGCCGGCGCGCGCCGTGCGCTCCGTCGAGCTCGACCTGCTGGGGGAGACCGGCCGCGAGCGGAGCCGCGGGCTCCATCGCCTGCGCGTGCTCGGCATCCCCGGCTTCGACCGCGTGGCGGGGCCGTCGCCCGGAGGCCGGCCGGCGGATTTCCGGGAGGTCTGGCGGATCTCCGACGTGTTCGAGCGCGAGTCGGCGCTGATCGAGGCCGCGGCCTGGGGCGCGACGCTCGAAGCCGCCGCCGCGGCCCGGCTGGAGGAGTCCCTGCTCGCCGCGGAAGGGCGGCTCGCGGCCCTCGCTTCCCTTCTCGCCGAGGCCGCGTTCGTCGGGCTCGACGGGCTGAGCGGGCGGGTGCTCGACCAGGTCGCGCACGAGGTGCACCGCGAGCCGTCGTTCCCCGAGCTGGGCGCGGCCACGGCGCTCCTGACCGGCCTCTGGCGCCACGATCCGCTCCTCGGCGCGCGCGGCGCGCGGCAGCTCGGGGTGATCCTCGAAGCCGCGTTCGATCGCGGCCTCTGGCTGCTCGAAGGGCTTCTCGGCGAGGCCGAGCCCGCCGATCCCCAGGTGCTGCGGGGGATCGCCGCTCTCCGCGACCTCGTCCGCTTCGGCGCCGGGAAGCTCGCGGTCGACCCCGGCCGCGCCGCCGCGGTGATGGAGCGCCGGGCGGTCGGCGCCGAGGCACCCCCGGCGGTGCGCGGCGCGGCGCTCGGCGTGCTGTGGTCGCTCGGGCTTTCCGGAGCTGATCCGACCGATCTCGAAGACCGGGCGGTGCGCGCGGTCCGCGCCGCGGCCCTCCCGCAGGTCCTGGGCGACTTCCTCGCCGGCCTCTGCGCTCTCGCCCGGGAGGAGGTCGTGCGCGCCGTGGCGCTGGTCGGCGCGATCGACGAGGCGCTGACCGGTCTCGGCCGCGAGGACTTCCTGATCGCTCTGCCGCCCCTGCGGCTCGCCTTTTCGTTCTTCCCGCCGGCCGAACGGGAGGAGATCGCGGTCCTGGTCCTGCGCCATCGCGGCGCCGAGCCTGCCGGAGCGCGCGACCTCCTGCGGATGGAGACGGGGGCCGCGGAGGTGGCCCGCGGCATCGAGCTGGAGGCCCGGGTGGCGCGCGTCGCCGCCCGGTTCGGCCTGGAGGATGAAGCCTCGTGAGCTGCGAGCCGCCGCCGCTGCAACGCTGGCGCCTCGTTCTCGGCGAGGCGGCCGAGGAGGCTCTCGGCGGCTGCGGCGAGGGCGTCGGAGACCTCGCCGCGATGGACGCCGCTCTCGCCTGGCTCTACGGCCGCGACCCGGAGCTGGCGGAGCGTGACGTGCGGGGCGACCGGCCGCAGCGGGGAGGGTCGGAAGCCTCGCGGCTCACCGTGCCCGACTGGATCAACGAGATCCATCGCCTCTTCCCGCGGGAGACCATCGAGCGGCTGGAGCAGGACGCGGTCGAGCGCTACGGCATCGACGAGGTGGTGACCAATCCGGACGTGCTGGCGCGGGTCGAGCCCAACGAGGTGCTCCTCGCGGCGGTGCTGCGCGTCAAGCACCTGATGAACCCGGAGGTCCTCGCCCAGGCGCGCCGGCTGGTGGCCGAGGTGGTCCGCCGGCTGATGGAGAAGCTGGCGCGCGAGGTGCGGCAGGTCCTCTCCGGCGCGCGCGACCGCCGCCGCACGCTCCGCCGCGGCGCGCGCAAACTCGACGTCCGCCGCACCCTGCGCGCCAACCTCGGCCTCTGGTCGCCCACGGAGCGCAAGCTCTACGTCGAGAAGATCTGGTTCTTCACCCGGCGGCGCCGCTTCCTCGATCCCTGGCAGATCGTCCTGCTGGTCGACCAGAGCGGCAGCATGGTCGGCTCGGTGATCCACTCCGCCGTCACCGCGGCCTGCCTCTCCGGCCTCCCAGGGCTGCGCACCCATCTGATCGCGTTCGACACCGCGGTCGTCGACCTGACGGAGCGGACGAGCGATCCCGTGGAGCTGCTGATGAAGGTGCAGCTCGGCGGCGGCACGGACATCGGCAGGGCGGTCGCCTATGCCACCCAGCTCCTGGAGACGCCGCGCCGCTCGATCGTCGTCCTGATCACCGACTTCTACGAAGGGGGCTCGCCCGACCTCCTGGTGCGGCGCGTCAAGGCGCTCTGCGAGCAGGGCACGAAGGTGCTCGGCCTCGCCGCCCTCGACGAGCAGGCGAAGCCGGTCTACGACCGCGACCTCGCCGCCCGGCTGGTGCGGGCCGGCGCGCACGTCGCCGCCATGACTCCCGGCGAGCTGGCGGGGTGGATCGCCGAGAAGGTGGGCGGATGAGGGCCGACCTGCTGGCCTTGACGCCCGAGACTGTGGCCGCCCTGGCCAACCTGGGGCTGGTCAAGCGCGCCCTGAAGGAGCTGGAGCAGGGGAAGGGGCCGGAGATCGCGGAGGACGCGGAGGGCGTGGTGTCCGGCGTCTTCCCGGACGGCGCGACGGCCCGCCTCCCTCCGGGCGTCGCGCTGCGCGACGCTCCCTGCTCCTGCGGCGCCACTGCGGTCTGCCGGCACCGGGTGGCGCTGGCGCTCGCCTATCCGGCTTGGGCGGAGGCGGAGCCCGTTCCGGAGGCCGGGGGCTGGTCGCCGGGAGAGGTGGACGACGAGGCGCTGCGCGGGCGGCTGGGCCGGCGGATGTTCGAGCGGGCCGCGGCGCTGCGCCGCAACGGGGTGACGGTGACGGTCCGCCGCCCCGGCCGCTCCGAGCCCGCGGCGACGGCCGAGCTCCCGTCCTGCACCGTCCGCTTCCTGGTGCCCGGAGACCTGGCCTGGGCGCGCTGCGACTGCGTGGCCCGGCAGGACTGCGAGCACGTGGCCCTCGCCGTCTGGGCCTTCCGCGCCGCCGATGCCCACGATAGGGAGGCGCCGCGGCTGCTCGTCGAGGTGGTGGACGATCGCCCGTCTGCCGCCGGAGGCGGCGGAGAGGCGCTGGACGAGGCAGCGCGGCTCGCGGCGGAGATCCTCCTCGACGGCGCGGTCCATGCCCGCCCGTCGCTCGCGCCGGCCTTCGCGCTCTGCCGCGAAGGGTTGCGCCGCGCCGGGCAGACCTGGCCGGTCACCCTGCTGGAGGACCTGGAGGAGCAGCTCGGCGCCTGGCAGGCCCGCAGCGCCCGCTACGAGGCGGCGCGCGTCGCCGCCCTGCTGGCCGAGCTCGCGGCGCGGCGGCGGGCGGCGGAGGGGCGCGGCGAGCTGCCGGCCCCGTTCGTCCTCGGCCAGGGGGAGGCGCTGGAGACCCGGCTCGACCATCTGCGGCTCGTCTCTCTCGGCGCCCGCGTCCAGGCCGACGGCCGCGACCGCGACGCCGAAATTCTCCTGGCCGATCCGGACACCTCGACGGTCCTCGTGCTGCGCAAGCGCTGGACGTTTCCCGAAGGGGAGGAGCCGCTCTCCGCGCCCGAGCTCGCCGGCCGCCGCGCCGCCTCGGGCGCGACCCTCGAAGGGCTCGCTCGGGGGCAGGCGGTCACCCGGGTGGCGCGCCGGCGGGCGAACCGGCTGCTCGTCCTGGGCGACGCCCGCGGCGGCCTGACCTCGGTGATGCCGCAGGCCGGCGCCTGGGACGCTCTGCCCGCACCGCTCCGGGTGACGCGGCTGGCCAATCTGGAGGAGGCCTGGGTCTCGCGCCCGCCGCGGCTGCTGCGGCCGCGCGTCCTCGCCGAGGACGTCCACGTCCTGGCCGTCGAGTCGGTCGAATGGATCGCAGACCTCCCCGGCGCCCAGAGCCTGATGGCCGCGGTGCTCGACGCGGACGGCTCCCGGCTCCTGCTGCGCAAGCCCTGGCGGGCGGTGGCGCCGCACGCCCTGGAGTTTCTGGCTGCGGCCCTCTCTGGCGCCTGGGGGCCGGTCCGCTTCGTCAGCGGCGAGATGCGCCGCCATCTGGGAGGCTTCGAGATGGAGCCCCTCGCCGTGGCCTGCGACCGCCTGGTGGTGCCGGACCTCGAAAAGGGGCCGGTCGAGGCGCCGCGCCTCCCTCCCGCCCGGGAGCGCGCCGATCCGCCGGTCGAGTCCGCGGCGGCGGAGGCCCTGGGCCTCCTGGACGAAGGAGCCCATCACGGCCTCGCCCACGCCGCCGCCGGGTATCCCGACCGCCTGGGCGCCGCGGCGGAGCGGCTGGCCGGCGTGGGCCTGAGCGACTGCGCCGCCCGCTTGCGGCGCCTGGAGGCGTCGCTGCGCGCGGCACGGAGCGACGGCGAGAGGTGGCCGGGCGCGGCGGACGCCTGGAACGCCGCGGCGATCCGCCTGCACCTGGTCCGGGAGATGGGGTAGCGATTCCAGGCTCTACTCGTTCCGCAGCGCCTCCAGCGGGTCCACTTCCAGGGCCCGGTTGGCGGGCAGGAAGCTGGCGAGCCAGGCGACCGCGGTGAGCAGGAAGGCGATGATCCCGAAGCTCAAGGGATCGGTCGGGCTGACGTCATAGAGGAGGCTCCGGATGACCCGCGTCACCACGAAGGCGCCGAGCAGCCCGAAGGCGACGCCGGTGAGGGCGAGGCTGAGCCCCTGCCCCACGATCAGCCGCAGCACGTGGCCGCGCTGCGCTCCCAGGGCGATCCGGATCCCGATCTCCCGCACCCGTTGCGACACCGAGTAGGACAGCACGCCATAGACGCCGATCGCGGCGAGCAGGAGGGCGATCCCGCCGAACACGGAGAACATCCCGCCGAAGAAGCGGAACTCCCAGAAGCCCTGCTGCCGCACCTGCTCCATGGTGAAGACCTGGTAGACCGGCAGCTCGGGGTCCGAGGCGCGGATCTCCTCGCGCACTTTCGCCGTCGCCTGGACCGGGTCGAGCGCCGTGCGGATCGTCAGCCCCGTGCTGCGCGTCGCCAGATAGGGATAGGGCAGGTAGGCGCTCGGGGACATCTCGTCGTCGATGTCATCGACCCGGAAGTCGGGGACGACGCCGACGATCGTGATCCAGCCCATCTCCGTCTCTTCCAGCACACGGAAGCGCCTCCCGAGGACCTCGGCGTCGGGGAAGAACCGTTTGGCGAACGTCTCGTTGACCAGCGCCACCGCGGACCGTTCCATCCCTTCCCGGTCGCTCAGGCCGCGACCGCGCAGGACCGGAACGTCGATGGCCTGGAAGAAATGCGGGGTCACCCCGGTCCAGAAGATGCCGGGCTCCTCGCCGCGGGGGGAGGGACGGCCGTCGAGCACGAGGCCGCCGAAGCCCCCGCCGCCGGAGAGGGGGATGGTGTTCGACACGCCGACCGCTTCGATTCCGGGGAGCGACTCCAGGCGGCGGATCACGTCCTCGACCCGGCGCGTTTTCGGCTCGGGTTCTTCATAGCGCGCGCCCGGCAGGTAGATGCGCATCGTCAGCAGGCTCGCCGTGGCGAACCCGGCGCTGGCGTTCTGCAGCTTCAGGAAGCTGCGGACGAAGAGCGAGGCGCCGACGAGCAGGATGAGCGACAGGGCGACCTCTCCTACCACGAGGCCGCTGCGCAGGCGGTTGCGGCGCACGCTGCCGCCGGCTCCGCGCCCACCCTCCTTGAGCGTCGCGTTCAGGTCGGCTCGCGCCGCCTGGAGGGCCGGCGCGAGCCCGAAGAGGATTCCGGTCAGCACCGCCACCCCGAGCGTGAAGAGGAGGACCGGCCCGTCGATGACGAAGCGGATCCAGTACGGCGGAGCGTCCTCCGCGGGGATCGACGCCTCCATCCAGCGGATGCCCCAGTGCCCGAACAGGATGCCGAGCACGCCGCCGAGCAGGCCGATGAGGACGCTCTCGGTCAGCAGCTGGCGGATGATCCGCCAGCGCCCCGCGCCGAACGCGATGCGGATGGCGACCTCCCGCTGCCGCGCGGTGGCGCGGGCGAGGAGCAGGTTGGCCACGTTGGCGCAGGCGATGAGCAGCACGAAGACCACGGCGCCCTGCATGGTCAGCACCACCAGGCGGATGTTCCCGTCGGCGAATTCGTCGCGCAGGGACTGGACGATGGCGGACCACCCGGTGTTCGTGTCGGGATGGAGCTTCTCCAGGCGGCGGGCGATCGTCTCCATCTCCGCCGCCGCCTGTTCCAGGGAGACCCCCGGCTTCAGGCGCGCCAGCACCCCATACCCCCGGTCCGACCGCGGCTCGGCGTGCGCCAGCGGGCCGAGCGGCACCCAGGCGTCGTTCTCTTCCGGAAAGCGGAAGCGCGGCTTCATCACCCCCACCACGGTGTGGGCGGTCGAGTTGACGATCACAGTCTTGCCCACGATGTCCGGATCGCCGTCGAACCGGCGCATCCAGAGGTCGTGGCCGAGCAGGATCACCGGCGGCGCGCCCGGCCGGTCCTCGTCCTCGCGGAAGTTGCGCCCGAGGGCGGGCGTCTCCCCGAGCAGGGGGAAGAGGCTCGCCGAGATGGCCGCGCCGAGCACCCGCTCCGGCTCCTCCTTCCCGGAGACGACCAGGCTGCGGCCGCCATAGGCCGCCATCTGCGTGAAGGACGTGCTCTGCTCGCGGAAGTCGAGAAACTCGACATAGGAAGGCTCCCCCTCGTCGACCTCCTTGCGCAGGTTCGTCATGTGGAATCCCACGATACGCTCGGGATCGGCATAGGGGAACGGCCGCAACAGGACGGCCTGGACGACGCTGAACGCGGTGGTGTTGGCGCCGATCCCCAGGGCGATACAGAACACCGCCACGGCCGTCAGACCCGGGTTCTTGGCCAACATGCGGACCGCGAAACGCAGGTCCTGCCGGAATGTTTCCATGGATGGAAACTACGCGCAGGCGAGGAAAAGGTTACAGATGTGGTAGGAATGTGCCAAACCGAAGCTGTCAGGGGACGGATGACACCGTCGCGAGGACGACATGCCCGACTGGTTCTACCGCACCGTCACGCAGCCGCTGTTCTTCCGGCTTCCCGCCGTTCAGGCCCGCGATCTGGCGCTCGGCTTCATGAGCCGCCTCGCGCGGCTGCCGTTCGGCCCGGCGGCCATCGACTTCCTGGGGCACATGCGGGCCGATCCCCGCCTGCGGCAGACCTTCCTGGGCATTGATTTCCCCACCGCGGTGGGTCTCGGGCCCGGTCTCGACGCGCGCGGCGCCGCCTGGCCGGCCCTCGCCCGGTTCGGCTTCGGATTCCTCGACCTCGGGCCGGTGACGGTCGAGGGGACCTCCGGACCGCCGATCGTCCGCCGCGCGGAGCACGAGGCCATCTGGTCCCCGGATCCTCCCGACAGCCTCGGCCTGGCCACGGTGGGTCCCAAGGCAGCGGAAGCGGCCCGCCTCGGCCTCCCCCTGCTCGTACGGCTGGGGACGGCCGTCTCCGCGACGGACGGAGCGCGGATCGTCCGCGAGCTCGCTCCGCACGTCCACCTCTTCGCGCTCTCCGCCCCGGCGGATGGGCTGGGGGACGTCCTCGACGCCGCGCAGGCTGCGTCGCCGCGCCGCCCGGTGCTGCTCTCTGTGCCGGCCGATCTGGACGCCGAGGCGGCCGGCCCGCTCGTCGAAGCGGCGGTCGCGGCCGGGGTGGCGGGGCTGCTCATCGACGGAAGTGTTCGAGCCGAGCCCGGCGGCCGGCTGATCGGCGGGCCTGCCCGCGAGCCGGCCCTGGCGCAGGTGCGCCGCTGGCGGGACCGGTTCGGCGAGGACCTGTTTCTCATCGCGGCCGGAGGCGTCCACGAGCCGGCCGATGCGCTCGCCCTGCGCGAGGCGGGAGCCGACCTGGTGGAAGTCGACAGCGGCTTGGTCTACACCGGCCCCGGCCTGCCCAAGCGAATCAACGACGCCTTCCTCTTCCGGGCGACCCGGGACGAAGCGGCCGAGCCGCCGGTGCGGGCGCCGGAGCGCACCTGGTTCTGGACCGCCCTCCTGGGCGCGGGCATGCTGGTCGGCAGCGTCCTGGCCCTGGCGATCGCCGTGACCCGGGTCGTGCTGCCGTACGACGAGGCGTTCGTCGGGATGCACCTGCACGAGCTTGCGGCGGTCAACCCCCGGCTGCTCGCGTTCATGTCGCACGACCGGGTGAGCCTGGCAGGGACCATGATCGCCATCGGGGCCATGTACCTGGGATTGTCGCTGCACGGGGTCCGCCGTGGCCTCCACTGGGCGCAGCAATCCATCTTTCTCTCGGCGTTCACCGGGTTCGCCAGCTTCTTCCTGTTCCTGGGATTCGGCTATCTCGATCCCTTCCATGCTTTCGTGACCGCGATCCTCATGCAGTTCCTCGTGATGGGAGTGCACTGCCGGCTGGGGACGTACACCCCGGACGTCGCCCCCCCGTTGCGAAGCGACCGGGCCTGGCGCCGGAGCCTCTGGGGTCAGCTCCTGCTGGTCATCCACGGCTTCGCCCTGCTCGGAGCCGGAGCGGCGATCTCGGCGATCGGCATCACCGAGGTGTTCGTTCCCCAGGACCTGGAGTTCATGGGCACGACCGCCGAGGCGCTGAAGGCCGCCAACGCGCACCTGGTGCCGCTGGTCGCCCACGACCGCGCGACCTTCGGAGGGATGCTGCTGGCGAGCGGCTGGGTCTTCCTGTGTCCCGTCCTCTGGGGTTTCCGCAACGGCTCCGCCTGGCTCTGGTGGACCCTCCTCGTCGCCGGCAGCTCCGCCTACGCCGCCGCCCTCGGCATTCACCTCGCGGTCGGCTACACCAGCGTGCTGCACCTCCTGCCGGTGTTCCTGGGATGGTGTGTCCTGCTGCTGGGGCTCGGTTTGAGCCGGGAGACTGTGTGCGGCGGTTGAGCCCCTTTCTGTAGAGACGCCCCGTGGGGCGTCTCTGAGGCGGCGACATACCCGCAGACATCGCGGACAGTCTGCGGGAACCCAATGTATCCGATGGTCAGGTCATTGTTGATTGGGCCGCCGGCACCTGACGGTCGATCCTGCCCTCGATCTGGTCGCCGCCTTCGGAGGAGACGCCCCACGGGGCGTCTCTACAGTGGGGGAGAGAAGGTCTATGGCCCTGGTGTCTGATCTGTACAAGGATTATGGGTTGGATCTATAGTGCGTGGGAATGAGCGACATTCTCTACCGAAACCGGTACCGAATTCCGTCTACCCGGTTGTCGGGTTGGGATTACGGCCGGGGTGGTATCTATTGCGTGACGATCTGTACCCAGGATCGGATCTGCTGGCTGGGTGAGGTTGTGGAGGGGACAATGAGCCTTTCGGATCTTGGCGAGATCGTCGCAGAGGAGTGGCTGGAAATGGCTCGCCGCCGGCCTCATGTGGAGCTCGATGCCTGGGTCGTCATGCCCAATCACCTTCACGGGATCCTCTGTCTTCAGCCGCCGCGCCTCGATGAACGTCCGAGGCCTTTAGGAGAAGCCGTCGGACATTTCAAAGGCGCCTGCAGTGAAAGGATCTGGGCCAGCGGGCGGAGAGAGTTCGCCTGGCAGCCAAGATTCTTTGATCAGATCATCCGGAACGACGAGACGCTGCTGCGATTCCGAAAATACATCCAGGAGAACCCTCTCCGCTGGGAAAAGGATCGGCATCATCCCCGAAACCTTTCCAATCTCCCACCACGCCGTCCCCCTACTGTAGAGACGCCCCGTGGGGCGTCTCCTCCAGAGGCGGCGACACCCCCAAACAGTGCTGACAGTCCGCGGGAACCCGATATATCCGATAGTCAGGCCGCCGTTGATCGGACGGCTGGCAACTGTCGAATCGATCACCGGTGATCTTGCCGCCGGCACCTGACGGTCGATCCGGGCCCTCTATCTTGTTGCCGCCTCCGAAGGAGACGCCCCACGGGGCGTCTCTACAGTGGTCAATTGGCTCCAGGGACTCGCGTGAAACCAAGGTCGCGGATCCGCCCGGAGCTGATCGTGAAGCCGGTCACCTTCTTTCCGGAGTCGCGGGTGAGCCGGAGCAGCCGGACCCCAGGCGCCGTGAAGGCGTCGGCGAAGGCTGGTTGGAGGACCCGCGCCGGGAGGCGGTTCGCATGTTTCAGCACCAGGTTTCCCTCTTCCACCGCGAGCGTATAGGCGACGCCCAGCTCTTCGCTGAAGTAGGTCCCCGCAAGACTGGCCCGGTCCGCGGCTGAAAGCGAGGCGGGCTCGACGGACTGGAAGACGAGCACATTGTTCGGGACGTGAATGCGGACCTCGCGGAGGCCTTCGGACAAGGTGGAGAAGCTCATCTCGAGAGGGACCGGAAAATCGACCGCGGCAAAGCGGTCCGGCCCGAGCGGCGCGAGCTCGGTGTCATTGCCAGGGCTTCGCTCGAAGAAAAGCTTTCCTTCCTTGGCGTGGATCCGGAGGACCTGGCCCGTGGTCGGATTAAAGAAGAGACCCGGATAGGACGAGGGATCGACGGCGGAGGAGGCCTGGGGCGCGGCCCCCGTCGCGGGTGCCGCGGGTGCCGGGGGTTTCGGATCGGCCGGCTTCATCCGGTCCGCGAGATAGAGGTCCGCCACCTGCAGCGCCATGCCGGTCGGGTCGGCGGTGCCCACGTTGCACAGCGTGATCACCGAGAACCGCTCGTCGGGGAAGCGGACCATCTCCGCCACGAAGGCCACCCAGCCGCCATTGTGAGAGACGCGGCGCAGTCCGCGGTATTCGTCGACGGCGAGACCGCGGGCATAGTCGATCTTCTCGCCGCTGTTCAGCACGCCGGTGGTCTGGAGCTGCTCGATCAGAGCGGGTCCGCCGACCTTGGGGTCATAGAAGTTCCGGTCCCACTTCGCGAGGTCCTCCACGGTCGTCTGAATCCCGCCGTCGCCGGTCTGCTCCCAGTTGCAGGTTTCGAGGCGGAAGCCGCCATCCGGACGCGGCATGTACGAGGACGCGCGCCGCGGGATGACGAGGGTGTGGTCGTCCAGGTACTGCGTATTGGTCATGCCGAGGGGGCCGAAGATGCGCTCCTGGGCGAACGCGCGCATCGTCTTGCTGCTTACCCTCTCCACCACGACGGAGAGCAGGAAGTATCCGGAATTGCTGTAGCTGTGCTCGTCGCCGGGGCGGAAGTTGAGCGCTTTCTGGCGGGCGATGGCGGCGAGGCTCTCCTCCTGGGTCGCCACGTCCTCCAAGTTGATCCCGCCGAGTGTCAGGAGAGCGATGTAGTCGCGGATGCCGCTGGTGTGGTGGAGAAGGTGGCGCAGGGTGATCGGCGTCCCGTAGTCCGGCATCTCCGGGATGAATTTGCGCACATCGTCGTCCACCGAGAGCTTGCCGTCCTGTGCGAGCAGGAGGATGGCCGTCGCGGTGAACTGCTTCGCAATCGAGCCAATGTCGAGCGCCGTCTGAGGTGTGAGCGGCACGCCGTGCTCCAGGCTGGCCAGACCATAGCCTTTGGAGTAGATGATTCCGCCGTCGCGGACAACCCCCAGCGCGCAGCCGGGAGAGCTCGCGCCGTACTCCGCGAAGATCTGGTCGACCCGGGGGGCGAGCTCTTCGGGAGTCGGTTTGGCAGCCGAGGCAGGAGCTGCCAGGCCCGCCAGCAGGAGACAGGAGACGAGCGGGAACAGCCGTGACCTCATGGCGAGACCTCCTGGAGGGGGAGCGTTTTCGGACCTAGCTTATACGCGGTCTTCCTTCGAAAGTTACGAGCGCTTCCAGCCTTCCCGAGATACAATCCAGTCCATCAAGGAGGGCCTCATGAAAAAGAAGACGGTGAAGAAGCTGGAGCTGTCGAGGGAGACGATCCAGAACCTCAGTCTTCAGGGGGTGAAGGGCGCGCTCAACACCTCGTACTCGGACCAGATGAGGTACTGCGACAGTTGGTGGCACTGCGGCGCCAGTCAAGATACCTTCTGCTAGCTCGCCCCAGGCGGGGCTCCTTGGGCCCCGCCCCTCTGCCGCGGCGCGCGCCTGGCGGCGCGAAACTAGATCTTGATGAAGATCCGCCGCCGGTACAACACCGTCATCAGCCCCAGCCAGATCACGACGTACGTCAGCGCCCAGGCGAGCGAAGCCACGTAGTCCGGCAGCCAGGCGCCAAAGGAGTGGCGGTAGAGCCAGGCTTGCAGGCTGATGGTCTCGCCGTTCGGCTGCATCCATTTGGTGATCAGCGCGATCTTGGCCAGAAGAGTGCTGCCGAAGAAGGCGACGATGGCGTTTGTGCCGAAGATGGAGAAGGGGCGCGCCCAGCCGTCACGCTGCATCATGTCGACGAGGTAATACACCACAGCGAGCAGGAGCAGCGCCATGCCGGTGGTGAAGACCACGTAGGTGGACGTCCAGAGGTTTTTGTTGATCGGAAACCATGGAGCGAGGGCGAGCCCTGCCGCCGTGCCCACACCACCGGAGATCAGCAGGCCGGTCAGCTTCTCGCGCGGGGTCCGCGGCGACCGCAGCCAGTCTCCGGCGAAGAGTCCGGCCAGGGCGGAGGCGATGGCGGGCACGGTGCTGAGGATGCCTTCCGGATCTCCCGGCCCTGGCGCCTTCTTCCAGGTGTGGGGGCCGAGGAGGACGTGGTCGACCCAGGCGGCGAGATTCCCCTGCGGGCCCAGGTCTCCGGCGCCATGCCCGGGGACCGGCACCAGCACCATCGCCAGCCAGTAGCCGGCGAGGAGCACCACCGCCAGGACCGCCCGCGCGCGGGGGCCGAGATGGAGCCAGGCGAGCGCGGTGATCAGGTAGACCACGGCGATCCGTTGCAGGACGCCCGGGATGCGGGCCGTCGGCCAGTCGACGGTATAGAACGGGAACCAGGCCAGGAACAGGCCGAGAGCGAAGAGGAGGAGCGTGCGCCGCACGATCTGCCGGTGGAGCGGATCGCGGTCGCCGCCGGAGCGCGCGAGGCGGCCGGCGAAGGCGTACGGGATGGCGACGCCGACCGCGAACAGGAAGAACGGAAAGATGAGGTCGGTCGGCGTCCAGCCATGCCACTCGGCGTGGAGGAGAGGCGCGTAGGTCTTCGTCCAGTCGCCAGGGTTGTTCACCAGGATCATGGCGGCGATCGTGGCTCCCCGGAACACGTCCAGGGAGCCCAAACGCTGCGGGCTCTGTGTCGGGTTTTGGCTAATGGATCACCTTTTGGCGCTTGCCGCCGCTGCGGAAGGAGAGGATGTCCTCGGTGCGCTTGAGGAGCGTGCCGACGAACGGCACGTTCAGGCGCTCCGGCGTGACCCGGGCGTGCTGCAGGGCACTGAGCCAGTTGAGCAGCTCGCTGGTGGCCGGCGGCTTCTCGTAGCCGCGCTGCCGCAGCTCATAAAAGATCCCGAGCGCCGCGTCGAGCAGCCCCTGCTCGATATCGGGGAAGTGAAGCCGCACGATCTCCCGCATCTGCTCCGGGGTGGGAAAGGCGATGTGATGGCAGAAGCAGCGCCGCAGAAAGGGATCGGAGAGCTCCCGCTTGGCGTTCGAGGTGAGCAGGATGAACGGCCGCTTGCGGGCCTGGATCGTCTGGTTGACCTCGCGGATGGTGAACTGGCAGTCCTCCAGCACGTCGAGGAGGTTGTCCTGCACGTCGGTCTCGGTCTTGTCGATCTCGTCGAGGAGGAGGACGGTGCGCTCCTCGGCCCGGAAGGCGCGGCCGATCGGTCCC
>Ga0190274_10000055_pt1 | contig 91448 bp, 74 predicted proteins | sample Popmic531T_FD_133002 | JGI IMG/M metagenome (GOLD analysis project Ga0190274, IMG submission 133002) | Populus adjacent soil microbial communities from riparian zone of Yellowstone River, Montana, USA - 531 T | ecosystem: Environmental > Terrestrial > Soil > Riparian zone | place: USA: Montana...
CGCGATCGAGGCGCTGTCTCAGGGTCGCGCCGGTCAGCAGCTCCGTGACGGCGAAGGCCGTGCCGTCGTGTCGCCCAACGTCGAAGATCGCCAGGATGTTGGGATGGGACAGCGCCGCGAGCGCCTTGGCCTCGCGCTCGAAACGCAGCAGGGCGGAGGCATTCTGGCTCAGTCGCGCGGGCAGCACCTTGATCGCCACGCGGCGATCGAGCCGGTCGTCGAACGCCTGGTAGACCTCGCCCATGCCGCCTTCGGCGAGCTTCTTCTCGATCTTGTAGGGTCCCAGGACCTCGCCCACGGCGATGGCGTGGCCCGGGAGCCGCGGCTCGCCGTCGAGGAAGCCATCGCTGTCCGAGGCGCTGAGGAAGGCCTCGAGCTCGCGCCGCAAGGCCGGGTCATCACCGCACCGGGAGTCGAGAAAAGAGGCCCTCCGGTCGGCCGGCAGCTCCAGGGCCTCGGCGAGGAGGGCCTTGGCCGCGCTCCACTCCTCGGGAGTCAACCCGCCGGCCCCCGGTCGCTCAGTCTGCGGTACAGCCAGGCCCTGGCCGTGGCCCACTCGCGCTTGACCGTGGCGGGCGAGAGGCTCAGGGCCGCCGCCGTCTCCTCGATACCGAGCCCGGCGAAAAAGCGCAGCTCGACGATCTGCGCCTGACGCTCATCGAGCCGGCCCAGCTCCGCGAGGGCGGCGTCCAGGTCTGCGAAATCGACGTCCCGTGACGGCAGGCTGGCGATCCCTTCGTCGAGCGTCACCCGCACGGCGTCCCCGCCCCGCTTGGCGGCGTTGTGCGCCCGGGCATGATCGACCAGGAACTGGCGCATCACCTTCGCCGCCAGACCGAAGAAGGCGGCGCGATCCGCGAACGAGAGGCCGTGCTGCCCGGCGAGCTTGAGGTAGGCCTCGTTGACCAACGCCGTCGGCTGGAGGGTGTGTCCTATCGGCTGGCGTCTCATGTAGACCGCCGCCAGCCGGCGCAGCTCGTCGTAGAGCAGCGGCAGCAACTCCTCAACCGCTTGGGCATCGCCTGCACCCCAGCGCTGGAGCAGCCGCGTCACGTCGCCCGAGTTGGCCATCAATCAATTGAGTATAGCCCAGCCGACATCGCGAGCATCGACCTGTAACGTTTCACCCAGTCCTTCGCCCAATCCCGTAATGGCGATGAAGGAAGGAAGGGAACGCGTTGCGCCGGCGAAGGCGGTGGCGTTCAGGAGCCCCATCCGGCCATCGCAGGAGCTCGCGCTCCATCGGGTCCAGCCGAAGCTGGCGGTCAGCGCGCCGGATGATCCTTACGAGCACGAGGCCGATCGCGTTGCAGCCGCTGTGATGCGCATGCCCACGCCCGCCGTGCAGCACAAGTGCGCCGCCTGCTCGGCGGGAGGCGCCACATGTCCGAGCTGCGAGGAGGAGGAGACGCGCGTCCAGCGCAAGGCGGCGAACGCTCCGAGCACCGAGCACGGTGCGGGAGAGGTGGGCTCCGACTTCGCAAGCCCCCTGCGCGGCGGCGCCCCGCTCGATGCGGCCAGCCGCGCGTTCTTCGAGCCGCGCTTCGGCCACAGCTTCGGCAACGTGCGGGTGCACACCGGACCGGAGGCCGCGGCCGCGGCCCGGAGCATCGACGCGCGCGCCTTCACGCTCGGAAGAAACGTCGCCTTCGCGGCGGGAGAATACGAGCCGCAATCCGAGCGCGGACGCAGCCTGCTGGCGCACGAGCTCGTGCACGTCGTGCAGCAGAGGTCGATGGGCGAGGCGCTTCAGCGTAAGCCGGAGGAGGGGTGCGCGGGAGCGGATCGCCAGGCCAAATGGACCCAAGCCGTCCTGCGCGCCCGGGAGATGAACGAGCTCGCGAAGATGCTCCTGCCCGATCAGCAGTGGCGTGCCCAGCAGAAGGATATTTTTGGCAAATACGGTCTCTCTGGAAGAGCCAAAGGCGAAAAACGAACGATGGCGGCCGAGATGGGGCAGCGCAATGCGGAAGCGTATGTGGTGGCCTACACGCAAGCGCAGGAGCTCTTGGTCAAGGAGCCGGTCATGAGCTGCGAGACGGCGCCAAGCTGCCAGGACGCTCCCATCACGTATGACGGAGTCTTCCATGTGTGCCCGGCGTGGTTCGATCTGCCCGCCGAGACGAGCGGAGAAAGCTCGCGTGCCGGCTCACTGCTGCGCGCTGTCTACACGCACATGGTGACGCAGGAGCACAAAAAGCGGGCGCCGGGCCCGCTCGATGCCGAGCTCATTCCGACCGAGGCCAAGCTTCTGACGGAGGTCGCCAACGAGTTGGGCAAGGAGATGGGGACCCCCGGCAATGACGAGCGCTATCTGACCGCGGACGAGCTGAGGATCGTCATGTCCTCGGAGGAGGCCCGACGCGAGATCCTGACCGCCGCCATCGACCGTCTGTTCGTGCTCGTCGACCTGCTGCGTGCCAACGACGCGCGCCTGCGCCCCATGTCCGCCGAGACGGCCAGGGCGTTGCAGCTGGTGCGCCGGTACCTGCGAGTTGTGCCGACCGGGCTTTTTAGCGGCGCAAACCTGGAGTTCGACTGGCTCAATGAGCCCGCGAACGAGCTCTTCTTGAACCAGACCATGCGGGCTCTCGAGCTGATGATCGACGCGCGTGGACTGCTTCTGCCCAAGTTCCATTTCAAGCCGCCGAGGTGTGAGGATGAGCCCGGCCTGTACGCGATGACATCGCAGAGGGTCGACCTTTGCCCGAACTTTTTCGGCAAGGGGCCGTCCCAAGCTCCGGTCTGCCCGGATTGGGTCCTGCTCCACGAGTATTTCCATCCGCTCGGCGTCACCCATGGAGAGGTCTCTTCCTCCGATACCCGCATGCTCATGGGGCCGAAGCAGGCGATCCAGAATGCCAGCGCTTTGGCCTCGCTGGCGTTCGAGCTGGCCGGTCGCGATCTCAAGAAATGCCGCGCGCCCGAGGCGTCGGATATCCACCAAAGGGCCGATAGGCAATACATCCGCCAGCGGTAGGCGCGTTATTCCGCAGCAGCCGACCCGGTGAGCGCCCTCAGTGAGCGCCGAGTTTTGCGCGGCCGCGGTACAATAGCCGCCAAACCAAGATACACTTGAAGCCGGCAGAGAGGCGGGAGGGGTTTGCGGAGACAATTTCTCATGGCGACACAACACTTCCACGTGCTGCTCGAATGGGATCCTGAAGCGGACGCCTGGGTGACCTACGTTCCCACTCTCAACGGGCTCTCCACCTTTGGTGAGACGAGGGAAGAGGCGTTGACCAATACCCGAGAGGCGATCCTCGGCTATCTGGAGGCCGCAGAAAAAGAGGGGATCGCTCTGCCCGACTCCGCCGAGCTGGTTGAGCTCGAGGTCGCCGTCGGTTGAGCCCATTGCCATCGGTGACCGGCAAGGAGGTTCTCGCAGCTCTCCTGCGGGACGGGTTCGAGCTGACTCACGTCCGTGGCAGTCACCACTATCTGCGAAAGCCAAAGGTCTCAGGACTTGTAGTCGTCCCGGTCCATGGCAACCGCAGTCTGCCCATCGGCACTCTGCGGTCGATCCTGCGACAGGCCGGAATGACTGCCGACGAGCTTCACAAGCTGCTTTGAAGGAGAGCCCGGCAGCACGGCGGAGGCTCTCGGTCCCTCGAAGGAAGAAGGTGCCGGCCGCGGAAGATCGGGAAACGCTGCGATAGGGGACGCTACAATAAGGCCTCCATGCCCGACTTCTTCATCTCCTACACCCATACCGACCAGGCATGGGCGGAGTGGATCGCCTGGAACCTCGAAGAGGCCGGATTCTCCACGAACATCCAAGCCTGGGACTTCCGCCCCGGCAGCAACTTCGTTCACGAGATGCAGAAGGGGGCTTCTGAGGCCGAAAGAACGCTCGTTGTCCTCTCACCGGACTACCTCCGCTCCGGATTCGCGGCCTCGGAATGGATGGCAGCTTTCGCCCAGGACCCCACAGGCGAGAAGGGAAAAGTCCTCCCGGTACGAATCCGCCGGGTGACACCGGATGGACTCCTGCGGTCGATCGTCTATATCGACCTTGTCGATCTCGGCGAGGCTGTCGCGCGGGAACGGCTGCTGGCCGGGCTGGCGAGAGGACGCGCCAAGCCGGCTTCGCAGCCGGTGTTTCCGGGAGGCTCCCGGCCCCGGTTTCCGGGTGAGCCGCTCGCTCCCCCCGATCCGGCAGAGGCGGCAGCCAGGCTCGCCGAGCTGCCTCTCGATGACGTCCCTGAACCCGCGCCGCTGCCTCCTGGCTCGCGGATGCCGCTCTCCGCCAATCCCCTGTTTGTCGGTCGGCAGGACGACCTGCGCGCCCTCGCTCGTTCCTTAAAGGTGGGGAAGACTGCCGCCATCGGCCAGATCGCCGCCGCCACTGGGCTGGGAGGCATCGGCAAGACCCAGCTCGCCTGCGAATTCGTCCACCGGTACGGCCGCTTCTTCGAGGGAGGCGTCTTCTGGATGAGCTTTGCCGACGAAGCCGCCGTGCCGGCCGAGGTGGCCGCCTGCGGCCGGAGTCTGGGGCTCCATCAGGGCTATGACGGCCTGCCGCTCGATCAGCAGGTCCGCCTGGTGGACGAAGCCTGGCAGAGCCCGTTGCCGCGCCTGCTCGTCTTCGACAACTGTGAGGACCCAAAGCTGCTGGATCAGCAGCGCCCGCGGTCCGGAGGAGCCCGAGTGCTCGTGACGAGCCGCCGGTCCCGCTGGGACCCGGCCCTCGGGGTGAAGGCGCTGCCTCTGGCCACGCTGGCGCGGCCGGTGAGCGTCGAGCTCCTGCGCCGCTTCCGGCCCGATGTGCCCGCCGAAGACGCGGCTCTCGGCGGGATCGCGGAGGCGTTGGGGGATCTCCCCCTCGCGCTCCATCTCGCAGGGAGCTTCCTCGCGCGATACAAGGAAGCCTCCTTCGGCCGGCCGGCCGCGTATCTGGATCAGTTGGGGCGGGGAGACCTGCTCGACCATCCCTCGCTTCAGGGCAAGGGCTCCGAGATCTCGCCCACGGGGCACGAAGCCCATGTGGCTCGCACGTTTGCGCTCGGCTATGAGCGTCTGGATCCGGCCGATCCGATCGATGCCGTGGCGCGAAAGCTCCTGGCCCGGGCTGCACACTTTGCGAGCGGTGAGCCCATTCCACGTCCGCTGCTCCTTGCAACGCTCCGTCTTGCCGGGGAGGATGCGGACGCGCTGTTGACTGCCGAAGACGCGCTGGACCGGCTGATCGGCCTGGGGCTTCTGGAGAATGGGGAAGGAGGGCGGCTGGTCCTCCATCGGCTCGTGGCGGCCTTTTCCCGGAGGAGGGACGAGGAGGACGAAGCCCGAGAGGCGGTCGAGGCGGCGCTTTTGGAGCAAGCCAACCGGTTGAACAACGCGGGCTACCCAGCACCGCTGCTCGCCTGGCAGCCGCACCTCCGAGCCGTGACGGACGCAGCTTGGAAAGCGGAGAACGCGAGGTCTGGAGGCCTCTGCAACTCGTTGGGCTACCACCTCTGGATGATCGGCGACCTTGTGGGAGCGCGACCGTACTACGAGCGGGCGTTGGCGATCTGGGAAAAGATCCTCGGCCCGGAGCACCCGGACACGGCCCGCAGCCTGAACAATCTGGGTTTTCTCCTCCAGGCCCATGGCGACCTTGTGGGAGCGCGTCTGTACTACGAGCGGGCGTTGGCGATCCGGGAAAAGATCCTCGGCCCGGAGCACCCGGACACGGCCGTCAGCCTGAACAATCTGGGCGCTCTCCTCGATAGCCAGGGTGACCTTGAGGGCGCGTCCGTACTACGAGCGGGCGTTAGCGATCCGGGAAAAGATCCTCGGCCCGGAGCACCCGGACACGGCCGTCAGCCTGAACAATCTGGGTTTCCTCCTCCGAGCCCAGGGCGACCTTGTTGGAGCGCGACCGTACTACGAGCGGGCGTTGGCGATCTGGGAGAAACGCCTCGGGCCAGACCACCCGAACACCAAAATCGCACGAAGGAACCTGGAGAGTCTGCCCGCCCCGGATTGAGACGATTGACACCCGGGCGCCCGCCCCAGGTTGAAACCTGGGGCTATGAATGGCTGTCCCTTCGGGACAGAGAGGATCTCGACGGTTCTTGGACTGACTCTCTCTGTCCATCGGGACAGCCACTTGTATAGCCCCGGGTTTCAACCCGGGGCGGCGCGTCCGGGGGCGGGACGCTCAGCCTGCATGTCCTCCTACACCCCCACCCCCACCGCCTCCTCCCGCGCCACCGGCGCCTCGATGTCCACCGCCAGCGCCCCGCCTCGCATGTCCACCCGCACCACCGAGCCGTCGGTGACCGTGCCGGCCACCAGGGCGCGGGCGATCTTCGACTCCAGCTCGTGCTGCAGGAACCGCTTGAGCGGCCGGGCGCCGTAGACCGGGTCGTAGCCTTCCCGGGCGACGAACTCGCGGGCCGGCTCGGTCAGCTCCAGGCGCACGCCGCGGTCGGTCAGGCGCCGCCGCAGGTCCTCGGTCAGCAGGTCGACGATGAGCTCGATCTCGGGGAGCGTCAGCGGCTTGAAGAGCACGATGTCGTCTACCCGATTCAGGAACTCGGGCCGGAAGTGGCTCCGCAGCTCGCGCATCACGGCCTGCCGCGCGGACTCGGTGATCTCGCCCGCGGGGGTCACGCCTTCGAGCAGATGCGGCGAGCCGATGTTCGAGGTCATGATGATCACGGTGTTCTTGAAGTCCACCGTGCGCCCCTGCGAGTCGGTGACCCGCCCGTCGTCCAGGATCTGCAGGAGCACGTTGAACACATCGTGGTGCGCCTTTTCGATCTCGTCGAACAGGATCACGGTGTAGGGCTTCCTCCGCACCGCCTCGGTGAGCTGGCCTCCCTCGTCGTAGCCGATGTAGCCCGGTGGGGCGCCGATCAGCCGCGAGACGGTGTGCCGCTCCATGTACTCGCTCATGTCGATGCGGATCAGGTTCTCCTCGCTGTCGAAGAGCGTCTGCGCCAGCGTCTTGGCGAGCTCGGTCTTGCCCACGCCCGTCGGACCCAGGAAGATGAACGAGCCGATCGGACGCCGCGGGTCCTTGATGCCGGCCCGGGCGCGGATCACCGCGTCGGAGACCAGCCGCACCGCCTCATCCTGACCCACCACCCGGCGGTGGAGGAGCTCCTCCATGCGCAGCAGCTTCTCGCGCTCGCCCTCGACCAGCCGGGTCACCGGGATGCCCGTCCATTTCGAGACGATCTCCGCCACCTCCTCTTCCGTGACCTCCTCGCGCAGGAGTTGGCCGCCGCTCAGCTGCTTCGCGGCGAGCTGCGCCTCCTTCTCCTTGATCTCCCGCTCGAGCTGCGGGAGCTTCCCGTAGCGCAGCTCCGCGCCCTTGTTCAGGTCGTAGTTGCGCTCGGCCTTCTCGATCTCCAGGCGCACCTGCTCGAGCTGCTCGCGCAGGGTGCGGACCTCTTCGATCGTCCCCTTCTCGCCCTCCCACTGCGCGCGCATCGCGTCGGCCTGGGCTTTCAGGTCCGCCAGCTCGCGGCGGAGCTGCTCCAGCCGGTCCTGGCTCGCCTTGTCCTTCTCCTTCTTGAGCGCGGCCTCCTCGATCTCGAGCTGCATCACGCGGCGCGTCACCTCGTCCAGCTCCTGCGGCATGGAGTCGATCTCCGTGCGCAGCATGGCCGAGGCCTCGTCGATCAGGTCGATCGCTTTGTCGGGCAGGAAGCGGTCGGTGATGTAGCGGTTCGACAGGACCGCCGCGGCGACCAGGGCGTTGTCCTGGATGCGCACGCCATGGTGCACCTCGAAGCGCTCGCGCAGGCCGCGGAGGATCGAAACCGTGTCCTCCACGGTCGGCGGCTCGACCAGCACCGGCTGGAAGCGCCGCTCCAGGGCCGCGTCCTTCTCGATGTGCTTCCTGTACTCGTCGAGCGTAGTGGCGCCGATGCAGTGCAGCTCGCCGCGGGCGAGCATAGGCTTCAGCATGTTGCCCGCGTCGGTCGAGCCCTCGGTCTTGCCGGCTCCCACGATGGTGTGGAGCTCGTCGATGAACAGGATGATGCGCCCTTCGGCCTGCTTGATCTCGTTGAGCACGGCCTTCAGCCGCTCCTCGAACTCGCCGCGGTACTTGGCGCCGGCGAGGAGCGCGCCCATGTCGAGCGAGAAGACCGCGCGGTCCTTGAGCCACTCGGGTACGTCGCCGCGCACGATGCGCTGGGCGAGGCCTTCCACGATGGCGGTCTTGCCCACGCCCGGCTCGCCGATCAGCACCGGGTTGTTCTTGGTCTTGCGCGACAGGATGCGGATCACCCGCCGGATCTCGGCGTCGCGGCCGATCACCGGGTCGAGCTTGCCGCGCTGCGCCTGGGCGACCAGGTCGACGCCATACTTGTCGAGCGCCTCATAGGCGGCTTCGGGGCTAGCGCTGGTCACCCGCTGGTTGCCGCGGACGGCGGTCAGCGCGGCCAGGAAGCGGTCGCGCGTGACGCCGAACTGGTTGAGCACGCGGCCGGCCGGCACCGAGGAGCCCTCCTCGATCATGGCGAGCACCAGGTGCTCGACCGAGACGTATTCATCCTTCAGGCGCTTGGCCTCGTCCTCGGCGCGCAGGAAGACTTTCTGCAGCCGGTTGGAGACGTAGATCTTGCCGGCCTCGACGCCGGGGCCGGAAACGCTGGGCCGGCGCGTCAGCTCGCGCTCCAACTCGGCGACCAGCGAGGCCGTCGGCACGTCCATCCGGGCGAGCAGGCGGGGCACGAGGCCCTCGGGCTGCTCGAGGAGGGCGAGAAGAAGATGCTCCGCCTCCACTTCCTGATGGCCGTAGCGGAGCGCTTTGGTCTGGGCGCTTTGCAGCGCCTCTTGTGATTTCTGGGTCAGTTTATTGATGTCCATTCGCTACCCTCCGTCAGGCTCGCGCCCGAAATTCCGATGCTTCCGCGAGCTCCTCGAACAGAGCCCGCTCGCGGTCTGACAACTGCTCGGGGACCATGATCCTGAACTCGGCGTACAGGTCCCCCCTGGTGCCGCCCGCCACGGACAACCCCCGCTCCCGCAGGCGGATCTTGCGTCCCGACGACGAGCCGGCGGGGATGCGCACCCGCAGGCGGCCGGTCGGGGTCTCTACCTCGGCCTCGCCGCCGAGCGCCGCCTCCCACGGGGCCACCGGAACTGTCGTGTAGAGGTCGGCGCCCTCGATCCGGAAGCGCGGATCGGGCAGGATCTCGACCTTGAGCAGCAGGTCTCCGGCGGGGGAGCCGTCGAAACCCGGCTGGCCCTTGCCGGCGAGCCGGATCTTCTGCCCCGGGCGGATCCCCTCCGGGATGCGCACCGACAGGGTCTTGCGCTGGCCGGTCTCGGCGTCAGCGAGGGTGATCTCCCGCGTCCCGCCGCTCACGGCCTCCTCCAGGGTCAGCTGGATCGTGGCCTCGGTGTCGTTGCCGCGCACGCGGCCCCGGCCGCCGAAGCCGCCGCGGCTTGCCCGCCGTCCTCCGGCACCGCCGGGACCGCCAGCTCCGAAGAGCATCTCGAAGAACGAGCTGAACCCCTCGGCGCCACCGCCGCCGCCGAATCCGCCACCCCCGAAGTCGAACCCTTCGAAGCCGCTGAAGTCGAACCCCTCATATCCCGGAGGCGGCCCTCCGCCCTGCTGTGCCCGCTTCCAGTGCGACCCGAACTGGTCGTACTTCTTCCGCTTGTCGGCATCCTTCAAGACCTCGTAGGCTTCTCCGACCTCCTTGAACTTGACCTCGGCGCCCGAGTCCTTGTTGACGTCCGGGTGATACTTGCGCGCCAGCTTGCGATAGGCCTTCTGGATGTCATCCTGCGAGGCATCCTTGCTGACCCCGAGCGTGGCGTAATAGTCCTTGTAGTCCAATGGATCTCTCCTCCCTCCGAAGCCGACCTTTGCATCAACCCCGCCACCCTCGCCCTTGCACCGGAAGTTTGAGTGGTCGGCGCTCACATTGTAGAACGGACGCTCAGATTTTTCCATTCCCTGGGGGGGCCCTCTCCCCCGGCCCCTCTCCCGCAAGCGGGAGAGGGGAGCAAAGCAAAGACCAAATTCTGTTTTCTGGAGGGGTGGAGGGCAGTTCCCCCCTCTCCCGCTTGCGGGAGAGGGGCCGGGGGTGAGGGCCCCAGGGAGGGCAAACAAAAAGGCGCGGGAGATCCCGCGCCTTCGTCGTCGAGGCCTGCAAGCGAGCCGGAGCTACGGGGTCAGGGAGGGGTCATCCCGAAGTGCTCGTAGTTCTTGGCGATCCAGACCTTCCACTTGTCGGGGACCTCTTCCAGCGGGAAGATCGCCTCGACGGGGCAGGCGTCGATGCAAAGCCCGCAGTCGATGCACTCCTCGGGATGGATGTAGAGGATCTCCCAATCCTCGTTCTTGCCGTAGATGCAGTCCACCGGACAGACGTCGACACAGGCCGTGTCTTTGGTGCCGACGCAGGGTTCAGCAATGATGTGGGTCATACCTGGCCCTCCTTAGGCCTCGCTCTCTCGAATGGCATTATACCGGAGCCTCGCTGGGCCTCAATGTGTGTTGGTTTTGCGCGAAACGTGCCGGCGCGAAATCCGCCGCCTCCGGGCTGGCGCCTCGCCCGGCCGCCTGCCGCGCCACCTCGCGCGCGGTCCACGGAGCGAGCAGGATGCCGTTGCGAAAGTGCCCGGTGGCGGTGAGGACCGGCCATCCGGACAGGAAACCGATGAGCGGCAGGTCGTCCGGCGTGCCCGGGCGCAGGCCCGCCCAGACGGTCTCCAGGCGTGCCGTGGCAAGTCCCGGGAGGACGTGCCGCGTGAACGTGAGCAGACTTTCGACGCCGGCGACGGTCGGGTGCGCGGAGAATCCCGCCTCTTCGGTGGTCGCGCCGATCAGAAGTCCGGTGAGCCCGCGCCGCACGGCGTAGCCCTTCAGTCCTCGGACGCAGCCGCGCCAGGGCCAGTCGATCCCCTGGAGCAGCATCATCTGTCCCCGCACCGGCCGGACGGGCAGGGCCGGCAGCCCCGGGATCTCGCCGCTCCAGGCGCCGGCCGCCAGGACCAGGAGCCCCGCCTCGCGGACGTCGCCCTCGGAATGGACGCGCACCCCGGACTCCGTGCGCTCGACCCGCTCCACGGTGAATCCATAGCTGATCGTCACTCCGGCCGCCAGGGCCGCGGTCGCCAGCACGGCGCACGCCTGTACGTTGTCCACCCGGTGGTCGCCCAGGAGGCGCAGGCAGCGGCGGACGGCCGGCGAGGCGTCCGGCACCCAATGGTGGAAGCTGGAGTGCCCGATCTCCTCCACGACCTCGCCCGCCGCGTCGGCCGCGCGGGCCACATCCTCGAGGTACACGTCGTCCGTGTCGTTCAGGGAGACGAGGAGCGTACCGCTGGCGTCGAATTCGATCGACAGGCCGGTTTCTCGGGAGAGCTCGCTCACCCAGGCGGGCCAGAGGTCGCGGGAGGCGCGGCAGGCGTCGAGGAACGGTCCGGGCGCGGGGACCTCGGCGAGCGGGGCGAGCATGCCCCCGGCGGCGAGCGAGGCCGCGTTGCCCGCCGGCAGGCGCTCCAGGACCTCGACCCGCTTCCCAGCACGGGCGAGCTCGCGGGCGCAGGCGAGCCCGATGATGCCGCCGCCGACCACCAGCACGTCCAGGCCACCGCGCGCCATGCTCAGGCCTCCTCAGTCAGAGCATGGTCGAACGCCTCGACCGTGGTGTCGATCTCGGCATCCCCATGCGCGGTCGAGAGGAACAGCGTCTCGTAGGCCGAGGGCGGCAGGTGGATGCCCGCGGCGAGCAGGCGGTGGAAGACGCGGGTGAAGCGCGCGCGGTCGGTGGCTTGGACGTCCTCCAGCCGGCGCACGGGCGCGTCGGTGAAGAACACTCCGAGCATGGAGCCCTGGCGCTCGACGCGCAGCGGGATGCCATGGCGCGCCGCCGCTGCCTCGAATCCACTCTGGAGGCGGGCGCCGATCCGCTCCAGGTGCTCGTACGCGCAGTCCGTATCCCGCGACAGCTCGGCGAGGGCGGCGCGGCCAGCGGCCACGGCCAGAGGATTGCCGGAGAGGGTGCCCGCCTGGTAGACCGGGCCGGCCGGGGCGATCTGTTGCATCAGGTCGCGCCGCCCGGCGTAGGCGGCCAGCGGCAGCCCGCCGCCGATCACCTTGCCCAGGGTCGTGAGGTCCGGGCGGAGGTCGAACAGGTTCTGCGCGCCTCCCCAGGCCACGCGGAAGCCGGTCATCACCTCGTCGAAGACGAGGAGCGCGCCGTGGCGGTCGCAGAGGGCGCGCAGCCCTTCCAGGAACCCGGGGACGGGCGGGACCAGGCTCATATTGCCCGCGATGGGCTCGACGACGACCGCCGCGATGTCGTGGCCCTGCTCGTCGAAGAGCCGGCCGACCGCGTCGAGGTCGTTGTACGGCGCGAGCAGGGTGTCGGCCGTGACGGTGGCCGGCACGCCGGGGGAGGAGGGGACGCCGATCGTCGCGGCGCCCGAGCCGGCGGCCACCAGGAACGGATCGGCATGCCCGTGATAGCACCCCTCGAACTTGACGAAGCGGTTCCGGCCGGTCGCCGCGCGGGCCAGGCGCAGGGCCGACATGGTGGCCTCGGTGCCCGAATTGACCAGCCGCACCATCTCGACCGAGGGCAGAGCGCTCGCGATCGTCTCGGCGAGCTCCACCTCGGGCAGAGTCGGCGCGCCGAACGCCGTGCCGCGCCCCAGAGCTTCCTGAATGGCCGCGACAACCGCCGGATGGCGATGGCCGAGAATGTGGGGTCCGTAGCCGCCGATGTAGTCGATGTACCGGCGGCCGTCCTCGCCTTCGAGATAGGCCCCAGCGGCGGAGCGCACGAAGACCGGCGTCCCGCCGACGCCGCGGAAGGCGCGGACCGGCGAGTTGACGCCGCCGGGGAGGATCTTCTCGGCGCGCTCCAATATTCCCTCTCCCGAGGGTGAGGGTCTCATTCCACCCAGCCTTCCGCCAGCAGCTTCGCCGCGTCGCGCGCCGCGTACGTCAGAATCAGGTCGGCCCCGGCGCGCCGGATGGCGACGAGCGATTCCATCATCACGCGGTTGTAGTCGATCCAGCCGCGCTCGGCCGCGGCCTTGAGCATGGCGTACTCGCCGCTGACGTGGTAGGCGGCCAGTGGGAGATTCCAGCGCTTGCGGAGCTCGGCGAGGATGTCCAGGTAGGGGAGGGCGGGCTTGACCATCAGCATGTCCGCCCCTTCTTCGATGTCGAGCTCAGCTTCGCGCAGCGCTTCGCGGCCGTTCGCCGGGTCCATCTGATAGGACCGGCGGTCGCCGAACGATGGCGCGGACTCGGCGGCTTCGCGGAACGGGCCGTAGAAGCCGCTGGCGAACTTGACCGCGTAGGAGAGGATCGGCGTATCCGGCAACCCCGCCGCGTCCAGCGCCTGGCGGATGGCGCCCACGCGGCCGTCCATCATGTCGGACGGCGCGATGATGTCCGCTCCGGCCTGGGCGAGCGAGACCGCCTGCTTCGCCAGGTTCTCCAGCGTGGCGTCGTTGTCCACGGTGTGCCCCTTGAGCACGCCGCAGTGGCCGTGGCTCGTGTACTCGCAGAAGCAGACATCGGCGATCTTGACCAGCCCGGGGACGTCGGCGGTGAGCGCCCGCATGGCGCGCTGGACGATGCCGTCGTCCGACCAGGAGGAGCTGCCGATCTCGTCCTTGTGCTCGGGGATGCCGAACAGGATGACGGTGCGAATCCCTTCGGCGAACGCCAGGCGGGACGTTGCGACGATCTGGTCGACCGAGTGCTGGAAGACGCCGGGCATCGAGCCCACGGGTTTGGCCACTCCTTCGCCGGGAACGGCGAAGAGGGGCAGGACCAGGTTGTCGGGGGTCAGACGGGTCTCACGGACCAGGCGGCGCAGGGCCGGGGTCTGGCGGAAGCGGCGGAGTCGGGTGGCTGGGAAGCTCATGGCGATACGGTTCTATCGCGGTGGGGGCAAGAAGGCAACGCCCCAGAGGGTGGGGCGGGGTAGGAGCTCACGGATTCGGGGTGAGGTCGGGATCGCAGGGGATGCATTCGCTGACGCACTGGCTCCAATTCTGGCTGTTGGCCCCATGGATCGTCCGGAGGGAGCCTTGCTCCAGGGTGCGGAGGGTCTCACGGTGAAGAGCGAGCTTCTTGGATGCGTTCTTCTTCATCGCCGTTCTCCTTTCACTTCCTCAGGTGTTGCGGGGGCCACCTCGCGAGCCGGGGCCCTCGGATATAGTTCGGACCGGCCATGAGCCTCCTGGACACCCTCTCCCGCCGCAAGCTCCTCGTCGTCACCGGCAAAGGTGGCGTGGGGAAGACCGCTGTCTCCGCCGTGCTCGGCCGCAAGCTGTCGCAGTTGGGCCGCCGCGTGCTGGTGGTGGAGGTGGACCCCCGTGAAAACCTCTATCAGATGTTCGGAATCCAGCCGTCGGGAGGCGAGATCATCTCCGCCGGCCCGAACCTCTGGATCCAGAACCTGAAGCCCCGGCAGGTCCTCGACGCGGTGGTGCGCGAGCGGCTCAAGCTGGAGCTGCTGACCAGGAAGGTCCTGTCGAGCTCGATCTACCAGCACTTCGCCGAAGGAGCGCCCGGCCTCACCGAGATCGCGATCCTCGGCCATGCCTGGCGCATCCTCCATGGGATCGAATCTGGCGCGCCGCAGATCGATCTGATCGTCCTCGACGCGCCGGCCACGGGCCATGGTGTGCGTCTCCTGGCCGCGCCCCTCCTGGTGTCCGAGGTGATCAAGAACGGTCCGTTCGCCGAGATGGGTGGCGAGCTGGCGCGGCTCATCTCCGATCCGGAGCGCTGCGGCATCGTCGCCGTCACGCTCGCCGAGGAGATGCCGGTCCAGGAGGCCCTGGAGCTCCGCCAGGCCCTGCGCCGGCAGGTGAGCCGCGATCCCGAAGCGCTGGTGGTCAACGGCCTCTATCCGCCGGCTCCGGCGCCCGGGGAGGCGCGGGACAACGAGCTGGTCTCCCTCTGGCGCAAGCGGCGCCTCCTGAACGACCGCGAGCTCGCCCGTCTGCGCCAGGACTGGGAGGGACCCCGCGTCGAGCTGCCGCAGCTGCCGCTCGACCGCGGACCCGAGCTGATCGCCACGCTGCAGAGGTGCCTGGAGAAGGAAGCAGAGAAGGGAGCGGACGCGTGGAGCTGATCTCCGACCGGCACCCGCTGATGGTGGTCGTCGGCTCCGGCGGCGTGGGCAAGACGACGCTCGCCGCCGCCATGGGAGTGCTCTCGGCCCGCTCCGGCCGCGACACCCTGGTGATGACCTTCGATCCCTCGCTCCGCCTCAAGGATGCCCTGGGCGTGGGGGACGCGGCGCGGGACAACGAGATCCGCGTTCCCTTGGAAGGATCTTCCGGCAGCCTCTCGGCCAGCCTGCTCGACGCGCGCCGCACGTTCGACCGCCTGGTGGAGCGCTATGCGCCGGACGAAGGGGCGCGGCGCCGCATTCTGGAGAACCGCTTCTATCAGCACCTGTCCGGGGCGCTCGGCGGCGTCCTGGAGTACATGGCCGTGGAGCGCCTCTTCGAGGTCGCGGCCCAGGGGAAGTACTCGCAGGTGATCCTCGACACCCCGCCGACCCGGCAGGCGCTCGACTTCCTGGAGGCGCCGGCCCGCATCATGGGCTTCCTCGACAGCGGCGCCCTGCGGGTGGCGCTCAAGGAGTGGTTCGACGACGAGGGGCGGCTCCGCGCCGGCTCGAAGTGGGGAGCCCTCGGCCGCCGCGCCGAGCGCTTCCTCGACGACGTGGTGGGGCTCGACCTGCTGCGCGACATGGCGGAGTTCTTTCAGGCCTTCGGGCCGCTCTACGAGGGGTTCCGCGAAAGGGCGCAGGGGGTGGAGCAGCTCCTGCGCTCGCCGAAGACGCGGTTCGTCCTGGTCGCCGGGCCGGGGGAAGAGCGCATCCCCGACACGCTCTTTTTCGCGCGGCGGCTGGAGCAGGCCGGCTATCACCTCGGGCCGATCCTGGTGAACCGGGTGCATCCGCACTTTTTGATCGACGGCGCCACGCCGGCGAGCAATGACCCCTGCCATCCCACCGGCTGGGAGCTGTTGAGCTGGCTGGGGGAGCGCGACCAGAAAGGGCTCGTGGAGCTGGCTTCGCTGCTCGCGAACGATCAGCCGGTGATCGACATCCCGCTGATGCCCGAGGAGCCCACGGACCTGGCTTCGCTGGAGGCGCTCGGCCGCACGGTGGAAGGGCGGCTGGTGGAGTGGGCGCGGTATGTGAGCCGGACGAGCTGAGCCCTTACCCCCCCGCCGCCAGCTCCTCCAGCACCAGCCCATACTCCTCCGCCAGCGCATCCAGCTGGCGTCCGCAGGCGTTCAGGTCGGCCTTGGGGGCCAGTTTTTCGAGCTTGTCGCAGAGGCCCGCCAAGCGCACGGCGCCGAGGGCGAGGCTGGTCCCTTTGAGCGTGTGGGCGTGGAGCCCCAGGGCCTTGCGGTCTCCGATCTCCAGGGCTTCGCGCAGGGCGGTCAGCAGCGGCTGCTCGCGGAAGCGGGCGATCACGTTGCCTACCAGGTCGCTCGCGCCCAGCTTCCCGAGCTCGCGCAGCCCCTGGAGACGGCTCGGGTCGAAGCGCGGCTCCTCGGCGCGGAACGGGCCGGGAAAGGCCGCAGGCGCCGCGGCGCGGCCGGACAGCCACTTCTCCACGGTGCGCCGCAGGGTGTCCGGATGGAATGGCTTCGTGATGTAGTCGTCCATCCCGGCCTCCAGGCACCGCTCCAGGTCCTCTTTGAAGGCGTGGGCGGTCAGGGCCACGATCGGCTGCCGCGGACGGCCGCCGGCGCGGTCGCGCAGCCGCCGGGCCGTCTCGTAGCCGTCCATCTCGGGCATCTGGCAATCCATCAGGATCAGGTCGTAGGACGACTCCTCCAGGACGGCCAGGGCTTCGAGTCCGTTGCTCACGGCCATGGCCTCGTAGCCGAACGCCTCGAGCTGGCGGACGGCGACGAGCTGGTTGATCGGATCGTCCTCGGCTACCAGAATGCGGTAGCGGCGGCTGTCCTGCCGCGGCTGCCCGGCGGGACCGCTCGCCGCGGCGGCCGGCGCCTCCGTGGCGGACAGCGGGATGCGGAACCAGAAGAGCGAGCCCTTGCCCGGCATGCTTTCGAAGCCGATCTCTCCCCCCATCTGCTCGACGATGCGCCGGCTGATCGCGAGGCCGAGCCCGGTGCCGCCGAAGCAGCGGGAGGTCGAGCTGTCGGCCTGGGAGAACGGCGAGAAGATGTGATCGCGCGCCTCCGGCGCGATCCCGATCCCGGTATCGCGCACCTGGAACACCACCTCGGCGCCCTCGGCGGCGACCGACAGGTCGACCTGCCCGGTCACGGTGAACTTGATCGCGTTGCCGATCAGGTTGAGCAGCACCTGCCGGAGCCGGGCGGCATCGCCGAGCACCCAGCCCGGTATCGCCTCCGCCACCGTGAGCCCGAGCGAGAGCCCCTTCTCCTGAGCGCGGAACCGCAGAAGATCGCAGATCTCGCGCATCAGAACGCGGAGCTGGTAAGGAGCCTGCTCCAGCACCAGCTTGCCCGCCTCGATCTTCGAGAAGTCCAGGATGTCGTCGATCAGGCGCAGGAGCGACTCGCCGGCGGATTGCACCAGCGTGGCGTAGTCCCGCTGCCGTCCCTCCAGCCCGCTCTTGAGGAGCAGGTCTGCCAGCCCGATGACACCCGCGAGCGGCGTGCGGATCTCGTGGCTCATGTTGGCCAGGAACTCGGTCTTCGCGAGGTCCGCCTGTTCCGCCGCCTCCTTGGCCAGGCGCAGCTCCTCGGTGCGGCGCCGCTCCGTCACGTCGCGGTTGATGCTGAGGATGGCCGGCCGGCCTTTGTACTCGATGACGGAGGCGTTGATCTCCAGGAACATCCGGCTGCCGTCCTTGCGGTACTGGACCGATTCGAAGTTGTAGAAGGTCCCCTTCCGCAGGGTCTCGGCGATCTGGAGCTGGCCCCGCCCCACGTTCTCGGAGATCGACGCCAGCGACATTCCCAGGAGCTCCTCGCGGGAGAATCCGTAGATCTCGCACGCCCGCCGGTTGGCGTTGAGGATCCTTTCGTCCTCGGGAGCGAAGATGAAGATCGGATCGTGGGCGTTCTCGAAGACTCTTCGGTAGTCCTCGCTCACCTTGCGCAGCTCCGTGGTGCGAGCCTCGACCTGGCGCTCGAGCTGCTCGTGGGCCCGGCGCAGCTCCTTCTGCGCCTCCTCCAGGTCGGCGGCCCGCGTGGCGAGCAGCTGGCTCGCCTCCAGGCTCTCCCAGCGCTCCCGATGGAGCTGCCGGGTTACGTCGAGAAGGTAGAGCACGAACACGACCATGCCCAGGCCCGCCAGGGAGCTCCCGGGCCAATCCTTGGGCTCCGGCGCCTGGACCAGGACCACGATCGGGGGAATGGTGATCAGGGTGATGACGAAGCGGGCAATGGCTTTCTGATACGAATAGACGATCACCCCGAATCCAGCCGTCGCCGCCGCGGCGGCCAGAGCCAGAGATCCCGGGGGAGCCATCCCGGCCACCGCGACGATGTGACAGACCACGAGCGTCAACAACCCGATCAGGACCGTCAGATCGGCCATGTAGACCGCGCACCAGGCTCTGGGTGCGGCCGGGAAGAGGGTGTCGAAGCGGAAGACGAGGACGGCGCGGACCGCCGTACAGAGAAGGACGATGCCCAATAGCGCGAAAAACCATCCCGGCGCGTGCCCGCCAATGATGGACAGACCGAGAACGGAGAAGATCAGCGGAAATCCAAGCAGCCCGCTCCGCGAGCGGTACGCCACGGACCTCCACGCCTCCCTGGAAAGATCCGAGGATTCGCGCAGAGAAGGCATACGCCTCCAAAACATAGCAGGTCCTTCGATGAAAACCCGGAACCAGAGGCACCCTACCCGACCTTCCGTCGACCGTCAAGAAGGGAGACGCCCAGGAGAGCCTCGAGGTTCTTGCCGCAGCGCGTCAAAAAAGTCTTGACGGGCTTTGCCGCAGTGCGGTAAAGTTCCCTTGGCAGGCGGCAGCTCCCTTGCAATTGTTCTGATCTCTGAGGGGCTGACGCAAACGGAACCGAACCCGCGAGGAGAGGCCATGATCCGGCTCATCAAACGCTACGAAAGCCGCAAGTTGTACGACACCGAAGAGAGCCGCTACGTGTCCCTGGAGGAGATCGCGACATGGGTCCGCCAGGGGCAGGAGGTCAAGGTGGTGGACAACGCCACCGGGGCCGACGTGACATCGCAGACACTGACCCAGATCATCCTCGACGAAGGGCGCCGCGGTACGTCGTTCCTGCCGAGCGATCTGCTGCACGACCTGGTGCGGATCGGCGAGAAGGCCATGCACACCGGCATCGAGCAGGTGCAGACGGGAGTGGACCGCCTGGTGCAGGCCTCGATGGACCGCCTGGCTCCGGTGCGCCGTGTGCGCGAGGAGATGACGAGTCTCCGGGCTCGCCTGGAGCAGCTCGAGTCGTCTCTCGCCGACCTGGAGCAGGGGACCCGCCCTGAGCCGGCCGCGGCGGGCGAGCCCGTCGCAGTGGGATCCGCGGGCTCCGAAACCGTGATCATCCGCCCCTTCGGGCGAGAGGAGACATCCAAATGAACCAGGCGCAGACCCAAGAGAGATTCGATCGGGCGCGCCGCGAGCTGCGCGACGCCGGCCGCAATCTCTGGCTGGCCGGCCTGGGTGTCGTGGCCGAGGTGGAAGAGGGGAGCGAGAAGCTCGACCACTGGCTCGACCGCCTGGCCGAGCGCGGCCGGCCCGTCGAAGAGCGCCAGCGCAAGGCGTTCGAAGAGATCGAGGAGCGCACCGGCACCACGGTGCGCGAGATGAAGAAGCTGTTCGACGACACGGTGCAGTACGAGTCGAAGAACGTGCTCAAGCGGCTCGGTCTGATGACGCGCGATGACGTGCAGGTTCTCGCCGCGCGGATCGACACGCTCGCGAGGAAAGTCGATGAGATGGTCGCGAGCTACGAGATCGCCGGGACCCACAAATCTTGAAGACCCTTGAGGAGATCGCCATGGAAACCACCACCACGACCGGCAACGACAAGAACCTGCAGGACGACCTGAAGGAATCCGCCCATCGCATCTGGCTGGCCGGGCTCGGCGCTCTGGCCGCTGCCGGCGAGGAAGGGGCGAAGGCTTTCACCCGTCTCGTCGACCGGGGCCGTGAGGCCGAGAGCCGGAGCAAGGACGATTTCAAGGCCCAGGCCGACAAGGCCCGTGAGCAGTTCGACAAGGCGAAGGGGAAGGCCGAGGGGCAGTGGGATGAGTGGAGCAGCAAGCTCGACGAGGCGCTCACCCGTTCTCTCCACCGTCTCGGCGTGCCGACCCGCGACGAGATCCGCACCTTGACGCAGCGCGTCGAGGAGCTGACCGCCAAAGTCGAGGGCCTGAAGCCGCGCGGAGTTTCTTCTGATGCGGCGGCCGGAGCGGCGGCCGACCCGGTGATCGTGACTCCGGGAAGCCCGGACCCCACGGACCCGACGAAAATCGTGTCCTGAGGAGAGGGAGGTCGCGAGGTGCTGAGAGACGGCAGCGGTTCGGCAGTTCCGGCCCGGTCCTCCTCGAAGATCGGGCTGGCGATCGCCGCGGGTGCGCCCGAGGGTGCCATCTACGAGATCGGCACCCTGCGGGCTCTCGACGAAGCCCTCGGCGGAGTGGATTTCAACAACCTGTTCATCTACGTCGGCGTGAGCGCCGGGGCGTTCCTGAACGCCAACCTGGCGAACGACCTCACCACGGCCCAGATGTGCCGCGCCATCGTCTCGCACGAGCCGGGCGAGCATCCGTTCTCGCCGGAGACCTTCTTCACTCCGGCGATGGGCCAGCTCGCCCGCAGCAGCAAGAAGCTGCCGCGGCTTTTGACGGAAGCGCTGTGGGAGTACGCCCGGAGCTTCCGTGACAAGACCTTCCTCGACTCCATGACCCGCCTCGGGCAGGCCCTGCCCGTGGCTCTCTTCGACAACGAGCCGATCCGGCTCTACCTCGAGAAGATCTGGAGCATCAAGAACCGGACGGACGACTTCCGCAAGCTCGGCAAGCGCCTGGTGGTCGTGGCGACCGACCTCGACTCGGGCCAGGCCGCCCGCTTCGGCGAGCCCGGCCTCGACCACGTTCCGATCTCGCGCGCGGTCCAGGCGAGCGGCGCGCTGCCGGGTCTCTATCCGCCGGTCGAGATCGACGGGCGGCACTACGTCGACGGCGTCCTGCTCAAGACGCTCCACGCCTCGGTGGCTCTGGAAGCCGGCGCCGAGCTGCTCCTCTGCATCAACCCGATCGTCCCGGTGGACACCGTCAACGCGGTGGAGGCGGGTCTGATGAAACGGAGCAACCTCCTCGACCGCGGCCTGCCCACCATCCTTTCGCAGACGTTCCGCACGCTGGTCCACTCCCGCCTCGAAGCGGGGATGGCCGCCTACGAGCGGAAGTACGGAGACCGCGACGTGGTGCTCCTCCAGCCGCGGCGCGACGACTACAAGATGTTCTTCACCAACATCTTCGGTCTGGCCGAGCGGCGCGACGTCTGCTCTCACGCCTACCAGGAGACCCGGCGGACGCTCCTCGAGCGCTACGACGAGCTCGCGCCGGTCTTCGCCAAGCACGGGGTCACGCTGCGCAAGGACGTCCTCCTCGAGCCGCGCGATCTCTGGGAGCAGGTGGCGCTCCCCAAGAAGTCCCCAAAGGTCTCCGGACACGCCACGGTGCGGCAACTGGATGACATCCTGGCCCGCCTCGAAAAGATGGTGGGGGGGATGGAGCCGGCATAGGCGCTCTCCTCCGGGTCCCGCTTTCGCGGCCCTCCTGCACTCTTCCGTTACTGTCGCCGGTTCGCTTTCCGCGGCCGGCTTTTTATTATGTTTTCTTGTGGAGGGTCCGTCATGCGCAAGATTTTGAGCTGGGCCGCGGTGCTCGCGGTCCTGATTGCCCTGGAGACGGGTGCGGCGCTCGCCGCGCCACCCACGGTCAAGCCCACGTTCGATCTCCGGCTGCGCTCCGAATCCTGGAACGCCCCGGCCCGCAATACCTCGACCGATTCGACCTATGACTTCAGCCTGGTGCGCGCCCGCCTCGGGCTCGATCTCGGATGGGAGCACTGGACGCTCCACGGCATGGTCCAGGCCTCCGGCGCGGTCAGCCTGCCCGAGAACGGCTCGTTCGGCGCCGGCCAGACCTACGTCGCGGCCAACCGCGGCGACACCGATTTCGGCGTGATCGGCATCGCCGAGCTCTCCGCCATCTACCAGCGGGAGGATCTGCGCGCCGTCGTCGGCCGCCAGCCCTATGCCGACGGATTCGAAATTCCCACCGGCGTCGCCTCGCTCGACCGGATCAAGCGGGCCCGCCTGGGCGACCGTCTGATCGGCGTGTTCGAGTGGCCGAACGTGGGCCGGCGGTTCGACGGCGCGAGCCTCGGCTACGGCCAAGGGGGGAGCCACGTGGCCGGCTTCGCCCTGCGTCCTGTCTCCGGCGCCTTCGATCACCTCGACGCCTTCGACTCGATCGACGACGTGACGGTCTTCGGCGGGACCTTCACGGGCAAATACGGCGTCTGGATCCCCGGCGCGGAATTTCGCGCCTTCGCCATCCAGTACGAGGACGACCGGCGGGTGGCTCCGGTGGGCGGCCTGAGCATCACGACGGCCGGCGGGTCCTTCCTCCTGGGAAACCCCAAGGGCAACGTCCTCGTCTGGGCGGCACTCCAGGGGGGCGACTGGGGCCGGGTCGACCAGGACGCCTGGGCGGTCGCGGTCGACCTCGGCCGCGAGCTCGACGCGCTGCCGGGCAAGCCGTCGGTCCACCTGGCCTTCGAGCAGGCTTCCGGCGATGGCAAGCCGGGCGGAGCGCACGAGTCGTTCTTCAACCTCCTGCCCACGAATCACAAGTATTACGACCTGATCGACTTCACCGCCTTCTCGAACCTCCGGGACGTCTACCTGGAAGCCTGGCTCTCCGCCGGGCCGAAGGTGAAGGTGCGCACCGCGCTCCACGATCTCTCGCTGGTGGAGGAGCGGGACGCCTGGTACGGCGGCTCGGGAGCCTTCCAGGAGGGGAGCTTCGGCTACACCCCGCGCCTTCCGGCCGGCGGCTTTCCGTCCAAAGACCTGGGCCGTGAGCTGGGCACGGACGTCACCTGGACGATCCGCGAAGGGCTGCAGCTCGCCGTTGGAGGAGCCTACTTCTGGGGCGGCGACGCGGCCGCCGCGTTCCTCCCGGTGAAGGAGGACGCGGGGTGGGGCTATGTGGAGCTGAGCTGGAAGCGGTAAGGGCTGTGCGAAACGCCCTGTTGTCGACGGAGATCCACCCCTACTGTAGAGACGCCCCGTGGGGCGTCTCCTGCGGCGGCGCCATGCATTCCCAGGGATCTCTGCGGTACCGCGGGCGCCTCGGAAGGAGACGCCCCACGGGGCGTCTCTACAGTGGGGTGATGACGCATATCGGAGCCGGACCCTACCGTTTCCCCAGCACGCTCGACGCGTAGATCACCAAGGCGCATCCCACCGGGAAGATCAGCTCGTTCAAGCCCCGTGATACGAGACCGACGAGCGGGGTCGGCGCGGGCGCGGCGGTTTCCATCATCAGGACGATGGTCAGCCCGAACGTCACACCGAAGGCCAGCCCGGCGACGAGATGGGCGCTCAGCTTCCCCCAGGTCTGCTGGCCGAGCCAGGCGAGGACCGCGCCGAAGAGGCCGTACTGCACTCCTTTGAGCCCGCCGATCAGGAAGGGGGAGAGGCCGGCCGCGGCCCCCGCCACCCCGAGGGCCATGCTCACAGCCTTGTGCAGAGAGCGGGCGACGAGGAAGCCGAGCGGCGCCGAGATCAGGCCGAGGAGACCCGCCTTGGCCTCCGGCGCCTTGCTCGCGGTCGTGCCGAAAGCGACTCCCACGCAGACGATGAATCCCCACGAGACCTTCTGGGCAAGGTCGGTGAGGAAGGGCTGCGGCCGGTCGGCCTGGCCCGAGAAGACGGCGTAGAGGACGAGCACGAGCTCCAGAAGCAGGCCCAGGCCGATCGACAGCCAGGCCACGCGGAGGATCTGCGGCCAGGGCGACTGCGCGGGAGGCGCCGCAGCCTGCGGCGGCTGGGCCTCGACGGGCGTCATCAATCCAGAAGCGACGTTGGGCTCTGCCATGACCTTTGCCTCCTGACTGGAAACCGGCTTCTACTTTACCCCTTGCGAGCCTTCCTGAGAACTAATTCAGCGGAAGTACCTGGGCGCCGGCTGCACTGGTTCCCGGATCTCGTGTGATCCGATATTCTCGCGACGCCGGGCCGGAGCGTTTGCGCCCGATCCGTTGACCAATACCAGAAGGAGTCGAGATGAGACGAGATACCGCTCCGGGCTGGACCCTGCCGCTCCTGATCGTCCTTGCCTTCGCCGGCGCCGCCATTGGATTGATGCTCACCAGCTATCACCTCTCCGAGGGGAAATCCTCCTGGAAGCTCTTTCAGGCGGCCTGTGGAACCGACGGCAGCGGCTGTGCGGAGGTCCTGTCGAGCGGCTGGGCCGTGCTGCCGGGAGGCATTCCGCTCGCGGCTCTCGGCTTCGTCTACTTCGGAGCGATCGGTCTCTGGTATCTGGTCGTGGGACTGGCCAACCGGCGCGGGCGCTTCTGGCAGGGCCTGCCCTTCGCGGCGCAGATCGCCGGAGCCCTCGGCTCCCTGTTCCTGCTCGGCGTGATGCTCACCCAGGTCCGCGCTTTCTGCGTCTGGTGCACCCTCTCGCACCTGATCAACTTCGCCCTCCTCTTCGTCGCCTGGAGGGCCTGGCCGCGGGACGACGGCTACTCGAACGAGGCGGCGCGGCCGAGCCCCCGCCTCGCGATCGCGGGCATCCTCCTGGGGATCGCCCTGGCGGCCCTCACCTTCCAGCGGATCGGCGTGGCTCAGATGCAGGCGCTCACCGAGCAGGCGAACCAGTACGCGCGGACCTTCTACGAGGATATGGACCTGCAGCGCTATCTCCACCTGCGGCAGCCTCCCCGGCCGCTCGCCCTCCGTCCGGACGATCCGGTGCGGGGGAGCCTGGCGGCCCCGCATACGGTGGTGGTGTTCAGCGACTTCCAGTGTCCGGGCTGCCGCAGCTTCGCCCAATTCTCCGAGCGCGAGCTGCTGCCGCGCTTCGGCAACCAGCTCCGCATCGTCTACAAGCACTTCCCGCTGGCGTCGGAGTGCAATCCCGGGATGGCGCAGACCATCCACCCCCAGGCCTGCCAAGCGGCGTTCGCCGCCGAAGCCGCGCGCGAGCTCGGCGGAGCCGCGGCGTTCTGGAAGATGCACGACGTTCTGTTCGCCCAGCAGGCGTCGCTCGGGCAGATCCCCTGGGCCGACCTCGGCAGTCAGGCGGGCCTCGACGGAGCCGCCGTAGCCGACCGGGTCAACCGGCGCACGACCCTGAACCGCATCATCCAGGACACGCAACTCGGCCGCAACGCGAAGATCGACCACACCCCGACCATCTTCCTCGACGGCCGCCCGCTGGAGAGCTGGAGCCGCATCGAAGTATGGCAGGGGCTGCTGGCGGTGGAGCCCTCACCCCCGGCCCCTCTCCCGCAAGCGGGAGTAAACAGCCAATCCCCATAGACCGCACCGCGCGCTGTTGTCGTGGACATCCGCGACCGGAGTTTTGTAGACTCGCTCCGGAAAGGTGGAAAGCGGCAATGACTGCCACAACCAAGTCGCTCGACGACTATCTGTCTTTCAGCTACCCCTACGAGCTCTTTCCGGAAGAGGAGGGAATGTTCTTCGCTGAGCACCCGGATCTACCGGGTTGCCTTGCTCAGGGGGATACAGCCGACGAGGCGGTCGCCCATCTGGATGAAGCCCGCAAGGCTTGGATTGGGTTTCGGTTCGAAATGGGCCTGCCGATTCCAGAGTGCCGGCTTCGCCGGCTCTCTGGAGCCCGCAGGCTTCCGGGAACCGGCCGTTAGCCGTTCACCCGCATCGTGAGCGTGTAGTACACCGGCACCGGCTTGCCCTGCAGCTTCGCCGGCACGAAGCGCCACTCCTTCAAGGCCTCGGCCAGAGCCCGGTCCAGGATCTCGTCCTGCGGGCCGCGGAGCACCTTCACCTGGGCGATCCGGCCATCCGTCGTGATCACCGACTCCACGATGAGGACTCCGGGCTTCCCGTCCCAGGGCCGGTGATCGGGAGGGTACGCAACTTCCTTCCGGGTGATGATCCGGGGCGGGTCGCCGCCGCAGAGCTGATGGTAGATGCGCGCCTCGTCGATCCCCTGGAGGCTCTCGGGGTGAACCGCGATCACCGGGAGCTTCGCGACGTCGATCTGTGGAGGCGGGTGCGCCGTTGTTGTCGAAGACGGATGCCGTGTCCGGTGGCCGCAGCGACCCTGCGCCAGAAGGAGGGGAGCGGTCAGGGCGGCAAGGAGAAGCATCGTCTTCATCGCTTTTCATTCTACCGTGCCGCACGGTCTCTCCGGATGAAACGAATTGACCCTCCCGATCACCAGGTGATAAGGTAGATCCAAGTCCGCTGGAACAGCAGGAAGATTCCGTGCGCATCCGTGCCGCTGATGCAGCGCGAGCCTTGGTGCGCTTTGTTCAACCACATCCGGGAGAGCCAACAGATGAAAGGCAAACATTTCTTTGCAGCGATTCGCATGGTGGTATTTCTCGTTGTCGCCGGTCTCGCGCTGACCGCCTGTGATCAATTGAACAAGATCCATTTTGGCGACGATCCGGCCGAGCTCGCCAAGAAGCGTGTCCACTTCATCCTGGGCACTCTTCAGCTCGGCGTGCCTGGAACGAGCAAGGAGATGCAGACGGCCATCTGCCGCTTTGATCAGGATCTCAACGCGATCATGGACCGCGATCGGGTGGGCCTGGCGATGGAAGCCTTCGACCAGTGGCGGCTGGATGGCCGGTTCTACGATGGCGTCTCGAGCTTCGAGATCGCTCCCGAAGTGGGACAGGGAAAGGCCCAGGATCCGCCGGACACCTTCTACGTCCGCGCCAAGATCAACGGCACCTGGCACTGGATTCGAGTCCCCAAGGGAGAGCGCCTCACCTGGGTGAAAAGCTAGGGAGTTAGAATGAGGGTCGTCATGAGCGACCCTCATCCCGCCGAGTCTCTCGTCGCCGCCTACGAAACGGAGCGCGTCAAGACCCTGAGCGTCTGGTCGTGCTTCACCGACGCGGATCTCCAATTCCGTCCCGCGCCCCGCGCCCGGACCCCGCTGGAGCACATGGTGCACCAATGCGTCTCCGAAGACGGCTGGATGCGGAACATGCTCGGGATCGAGATCGATCTCCCGGCTCTACCGCCGCGCGAGGAGCGCCTGGCGTTTCTCCATCACTACGCCGAGGCGTCGGGAGCCCGGCGGGAGATCCTGGCGGGGAAGCCGCTGGAGTGGTGGGCCGGCACCGCGCGCTTCTTCGACGTCGAGCGCACCCGGTCCTGGGTCTTCGTCCGCCGCCTCACCCACTCGGCGCACCACCGCGGCCAGCTCACGGTCTATCTCCGGTTGCTCGACCGTCCCGTGTACTCCACCTATGGACCCACGGCGGATACCGGGGGACTGTTCCTGCACCAGGCGCCGACGATCTACCGGTACGGCTCGCTCGACGAGCTCCTCGCGGCGGAGGACGAGGGCGGCGCGTGGCCCGAGTTGCCGGGCCCGGGAGAGCGGCCTCCGACGGAGCGTCCGTAGGACAGCATGCAGGACCCTGAGGAACCCTGGAGCATCGGCTCATACCGGGTGGAGAAGCGCCTCGGGAGCGGCGGTATGGGCGAGGTCTTCCTGGGCTTCGACCAGCGCCTGCGGCGGCAGGTCGCGATCAAGCGCATCCGCGGCGGTCCGGATCTCGACCGGCAGGGGGAGAGGTTCCGCCGCGAGGCGCGGGTGGCGGCACGCCTCAGTCATCCGGCTGTCGTCCACATCTACGATCTCGTCGAGGACGGCTCGGGCCTCGCGATCGTCATGGAGTACGTCGAGGGGCGCACCCTCGCCGAGCTCATGGCGGACGGTCTGCCGGCCCCGGCGCTCTCCCTCCGCCTGGCGCGCGACGTGGCCGAGGGGCTCGCCGCGGCGCACGCCGCCGGCCTGGTGCACCGCGACCTCAAGTCCGAGAACGTCATGGTCACCGCGGAAGGGCGCGCCAAGATCCTCGACTTCGGTCTCGCCAAGCCGGTCCTGGAGGCGGCGGAGGACGAGTCCCTGACCGCGCACGGGACGGTGATCGGCACCAGCCGCTCGATGTCCCCGGAGCAGGCGAGCGGCGGCGAGGTCGATGCCCGCTCCGATCTGTTCTCCCTCGGAGTGCTGCTGTACGAGATGCTGGCCGGCCGGTCGCCGTTCCGGGGGAGCAACTCGCTCGACACTCTGCACCGGGTGATCACTCATCATCCGCCGCCGATCTCCAGCTTGCGGCCGGACCTCCCCCGCGACTTGTCGCTGCTGGTCGAGCACCTGCTGGCCAAGGACCGTGCGGCGCGTCCCCGCAGCGCCAGAGAGGTGGCGGCGAGCCTCGAGCGGATCGCGGCGTCTCTGAATCTCGCGGCCTGGAAAGGGACTCCCGCGGGCGGAGAGGAGCGGTGGAGCGAGATGGACACCGAGATGACTTTGGCAGCGTCGCTGGCGCCGCCGCTCCCGGCCGGGGAGTCGAGCGCGCTGTCGCCCCGCTCCCGGCGACGGCCTCTGGGGCTGGCCGTGGCGGCCCTGGCCGTCGTGGCGCTCGCGCTCGGCGTCTTCCAGCTCCGAGAGAGGCGTCCTCCGGAGCCGCTGCGGATCGCGGTCCCCGCGCCGCTGGTCACGCCCGCCGGGGACGAGAAGCTCGGTCTCGCGGCCTCCGGCGTCCTTGTCGCCACTCTCTCGACACTCGCTTCGCTCGAAGGGCTGGCGCCGCTCGATCCGGCGCAGGTGGGCCCCAAGGCGTCGCCGGTCCTGGCGGCGCGGGCAGCCGCGGCCGGCGAGGTGCTCGCCGCCACCGTTGAAGGACAAGGCTCGCTCGGCGCGCGCGTGACGCTGCGCCGCGTCCAGGGGAGCGACGGACGCGTCCTCTGGGCCGAGAGCTTTTCGGTTCCGACCGAGCCCCGGGACCTCCGCCTGCTCGCGGACGCGGTCGCCACCCATCTGCGGCGGGCCTACCCGGACCGCTCTCTCCGCGCAGGCACGCCCGCTCTGGCGGTCCGCGACGAGGACTACGCCGAGCTCCTGCGAATCAAGCAACGGATCGACGCGGGCGCCGCCCCCTCGCCCGCCGAGCTCGCCAGGATCGAAGCCGTGGTCCAGGGGTCGCCCCGGTTTCTGGAAGGGCACCTCCTGGTGACCCGGATGGCCCAAAGCCTCTTTCGCTCGACGGGCGATCCGGCCTACCTGCGGCGCGGCCGGGAGGCGGCTCGCACCGCGCGCGCCCTCACACCGAACGACCCCCGGCCTCTCGTCGCCGAGGTCCGGCTGACTCTGGAGGCCCATCAGCCGGAGGAGGCGGCTCCGCTGCTCGCGGAGCTCGCGCCGCTCCTCGCGGGAGATTCGGAGCTCCTCTTCCTCACGGGCCTGCTCGCCGAAGGCCAGGGAGACCTGCCGCGGGCCATCGCCAGCCAGGCCGCCGCGGCGCGTCGCGATCCGTCCTGGACCAATCTCCTGCGGCTGGCCGACCTGAAGATCAAGGCCGGCCGCATCGCCGACGCGCGGCGGCACCTGAAAGAGCTCCTCGCGCGCAGCCCGGGCAACATCTGGGGCCTCGACAAGCTCGGCCAGCTGGAGCTGCTGGTCGGCGACCCCGCCCGCGCCGAACGGCTCTTCCTCGACATGATCCGCCTGCAGCCCCAGCGGGCCTACTACACGAACCTCGGCCTCGCCCGCTCCCTGCTCGGCCGCCACGCCGAGGCCGTAGCGGCCTACCGGCAGGCCCTGAGCCTCGCCCCGGGCCACATCACCGTCCTGCTGAACCTCGCCGACGCCGAGCTCGCGCTCGGCCATGAAACCGAAGCCCGGTCGCTCTATCGCCAGGTGCTGCGGCGTCTCGCGGCCAACGAAACCGCCGCGGATCTGTCCCCCTCGGATCAGATGGCCCAGGCGCAGTGCCTGGCGCACCTGGGGCAGGTCCGCGAAGCGGTTGCCGTGACGCAGGCCACCTTGCGGACGAGCTTCGACGATCCCGAGATCCTCTATGCGGCTTCGCTGGTCTACGCCTTGGCCGGCGACCGGGCTTCCGCCCTGGTCAATGCTCAGAGCGCTCTGGACAAAGGGATGCAGCCGCGCTGGTTCACCCTTGCCGCCTTCGGACCCCTGCGCGGCGATCCGGAGCTTCGAACCCTCCTGCGCAAGGCCGCCTCCCCCTGACGCTTACAACGTGGGTGGAACTCCAAGGGTATCGATCAGGGGATCGTGGCTGCCGATCAGCTTGCCTTCCGCATCCCGGACCTCGAGGTGATAGCTGTACTGCGGGAGCCAGTCCTTCTTTTCGATGGCCGTCACGAAACCCGTGCCGTTCGCCCGGACCGCGACGGTACCGTCGCCGCCGCAGGCATAGAAGGCCACGAAAGGCCCGGTCGACTCCTTCAGGTTGGACGTACCGACGTCGAACCGAAAATCCGCGAACGCGTCCTCCGGAAGGTTGACGAAGTACCAGGTCGCCGTATCACCCACGTTGAGGGGGAGCTCGAACGGCGTGACCTCCAGGTGGTCCGGAATGTTCTGTCCCGGTTGCGGATCCGGCGGATCCGGATGATAGGTCACGAAGACCTCCGGAGAGGTATTCACCTGCGTGGCTCGATTGCGGATCGTCCCCGTTCCGGTCGCGATCGGATCTTTTGCCTTCAGCTGCAGGATCATGGCGGTGTACGCGTAGTCCTCCTGGGAGCCGACGTTGCCTTTGCCCAGGATCTCCTGGTTGCTGGCCGAGCGGAGCGAGTGGAACGGACCGAGCCGGGGCTCGAAAAAAACGAATCCGAACTGATCGTTCGGCAGCGTGGGAAAGACCCACACCACCTCGTCGCCGTCATGGACCTCCACGGGATCGGGAGCGAGCTCGAGATGCGGGTCATCGGTCCCTCCTACTTTGGTGACTGTGATGAGCTGCTGGGCCATCGTCCCACCTCCATGTGTGTTTGGTCAGGTTGTGCCCGGGACCAGAGCACACCGCGTGCCCGGGTGACCGTGCCCGAATCGTCCCTTCTGCTCAATGGAGGTTCTCCCCACTGTAGAGACGCCCCGTGGGGCGTCTCCTTCCCCCGCGGCGCCGCAAGGATTCCTGGGGATGAATACGCCACCGCAAGAGACGCCCCACGGGGCGTCTCTACAGTGGCAAAGTTAGAGCGAATGTTCCCCGGCCCGCCGCCACACCTCCAGCCGATTGGTTAGACTTCACGCCGAACGGATAGGAGATCACCGTTGAATCCGAGGCTCGTCTGCCTGAGCGGCCCTCTCGCGGGCCAGACATTCCCGGCGGCCGGAGAGGCGCTGTCGATCGGCCGCCACTCCGAAAACCGCCTCCAACTCCCGGACCTCGCGGTCTCGCGGCACCACTGCGTGCTCGAGCCCGCGGCCGGGCGCTACCTGCTGCGCGACCTCGGGAGCCGCCGGGGGACCTTCGTCAACGGCCTGCCGGTCCAGGAGCGCGCCCTCGAAGAAGGCGACCTCGTCACCCTCGGCGGCTCGCTCTTCCTGTTCCAGCTGGGAGATGAAGCGCCGGGAGGGAGCACGCCGGCGATCCGCCTGGAGGGGGGATTGCAAACCGCGGAGACCGTGATCCAGCTCTCTCCGCAGGACGCTCTCTACGCCCGGCCGCAGGAGATCCTCGCCGCGCTCGCCTCCGACCGCGTCGGCCGGACCGGCCGCGACCTCCACACCCTCCTGCAGGTCGCCACCGCTCTCCAGTCGCTGCGCTCGACCGAGCCTCTCGCCCGCCGGCTGCTGGAGCTGGTGCTCGCGGCCGTGCCCGCCGACCGCGCGACCCTCCTGCTCGCCGGCCGCGGCACAGCCGAGCTGTCCGAAGCCTTCGCGCTCGACCGCCAGGGCGCGTCCGAGGTCTTTCCGGTCTCCCGGACCCTCGCCGGCCGGGTGCTCGGTGAGCACGTGGGAGTGCTGGCGGCGGACGTGCTCGCCGAGCCGGACCTGGCCGCGGCCGAGAGCCTGCGCCGAGATCTCATCCAATCACTGATCGCCGTCCCGCTCAGCCACCTCGATCATCCGCTCGGCCTGCTCTATCTCGACACCCGAGGGCCCGCCCGGTTCGACCCGGGGCATCTGGAGCTGGTGACCGCCGTGGGCAGCATCGCCGCGGCGGCGCTCGTGACCGTCCGCCAGATCGAGTGGCTGGAAGGGGAGAACCGGCGGCTCGCAGCCGGCTTCTCCCACGACATGGTGGGGGAGAGCCCGAAAATGCGCGAGGTCTACCGCCTGCTCAAGAGGGTGGCCGCCACGGACTCGACAGTCCTCCTCCTGGGCGAGAGCGGCACCGGCAAGGAACTGGCGGCGCAGGCGATCCACCGGGCAAGCCCGAGGGCCGAGCGCCCCTTCGTCGCCGTCAACTGCGCCACCCTCTCCGAAACCCTCCTCGAAAGCGAGCTCTTCGGCCACGAGAAGGGAGCCTTCACCGGAGCCGCCGCCCGCAAGCCCGGCAAGGTCGAGGTGGCGGACACGGGAACGCTCTTTCTCGACGAGGTGGGGGAGATCCCACTCCCACTCCAGGCAAAGCTCCTCCGTTTCCTCCAGGAAAGAGAATTCGAGCGATTGGGAAGCACGCACCCCATCCGGGTGGACGTACGAGTCATCGCCGCGACCAACCGGGACCTCGAGAAAGCGGCCCGCGCCGGCACCTTCCGCGAGGACCTCTATTACCGCCTCAACGTGATCGCTCTGCACATGCCCCCGCTGCGCGAAAGGCGCGAAGACATCTCTCTCCTCGCCAGCCACTTCGCCGCCCGAACCAGCCAGCGCCTCGGCCGACCCGTCGCCGGCTTCACCCCCGAAGCCCGCGCCTGCCTCGTCCGCTACGACTGGCCGGGCAATGTGCGAGAGCTCGCCAACGCCATCGAGCGTGCCCTCGTGCTGGGAGAAGACGATCTCATCCGCCCCGAAGACCTCCCCGAGACTGTGATCGAAGCCGGCCCCGCGCCGGGAGCGTCCGTCACCCGCTACCACGAGACGATCAACGACACGAAGAAGCGGCTGGTCCTCACCGCCCTCGAAGAAGCCCGCGGCAACGTCACGAAAGCCGCGGGGCTCTTGGGGATTCATCCGAACTATCTACACCGGCTGCTTTCGAATTTGGGGTTGCGGGCGGAATTGGAAGACTGAGCACTGCGGCCACACGAGGAGATCAATCGGCAGGTAGATCCCGAGAATGAAGGATCGAGCCGCGCCGCGTCGTCCCTGGGTGACGGTCTCGTCCTCGGAACGGAACAACTCGCGGAGACCTGGAGCCACCCGCTCGCGAGGCCCGCGCCTGGCTCGACTGTTGCACCTTGGAATGCAAGCCATTTGAGGTTTGCTCATGGGACAGAGAGGACGTTTGATCCCGATGTTTCGCCGGACGGCCGCGCAGCCGTCGGATGACGGCTCCGTCATCGACTCGGCGCCATCTCCGGATTCTTCCGCGCTGGAGGCGGCGGAGGCGAGCAGGGCTGTCCCCCAATGGGGGCTCTTGCAGCGGATCCTCTTCCGCATCGCGTTCACGTACATCGTCCTTTATAACTTCCCGTTCCCGCTGAGCTACGTCCCTTACGTCAAGCTGATCCAGAAGCCGTATCAGGCGTTCATGGACGTGATCGTGCTGTGGACCGGAAAGTACGTGTTCCACACCGAGATCCAGATCATCCGTCCGAGCGGCAGCGGGGATTCGACGTTCGGCTACGTACGGGTTTTCTGCATCGCGGCGCTCGCCGTCGCGGCGGCGCTCGTCTGGACGCTCCTCGACAAGAAGCGGCACAATCATGCCCGGCTCCACGAGTGGTTGAGAGTCTATGTCCGCTTCGCGCTCGCCGCGGCGATGATCAGTTACGGCGCGGCGAAGGTGATCCCCTCGCAGTTCGCCGTCACCCCGGAGCTCGACGCTCTCCTGCAGCCGCTCGGCCATTTCTCACCGATGGGGCTCCTCTGGAGCTTCATGGCAGCGTCCCTCAGCTACACGATCTTTGGCGGCCTTTCCGAAATGATCGGCGGCCTGCTCCTCACCGTCCGCCGCACCACGCTGCTGGGAGCGCTCGTCTGCATCGGAGTGATGACCAACGTGGTCATGCTCAATTTCAGCTATGACGTGCCGGTCAAGCTGTATTCGTTGCATCTCCTGCTGCTGGCCGTCTTTCTGATCCTTCCGGACCTGCGGCGGCTTGTGAGCTTTCTGGTGCTCAACCGGCCCACGGAGCCGGCCAGGATCGAGCCGCTCTTCCAAAGAAAGTGGCTCCGCCAGGGCGCGACGATCGTCTGCACGGTGCTCGTCATCGCCCTCACGATCTGGAATCTGTATACGTCCTACGGGTACGCGAAGGAGTACGGCTACTTCTCGCCCAAGCCGCCGCTCTACGGCATCTGGGAGGTGGACGAGCTCGTCGTCGACGGCCAGGTCCGGCCGCCGCTGCTCACGGAAAAGGACCGGTGGCGCCGAGTGGTTTTCGATTACTACGAATCTTTCCTGATCCAGCAAATGGACGATTCCTGGCGCGGCTTCCTCCTGCAGTTGGACGACAAGAAGAAAACCCTGGCGCTGACGAATTACAAAGAGAAAAGGACGTTCGCCTTTTCCTACAAGGAGCCCGGGCCGGGGCTGCTCGTGATGGAAGGAACTTTGGACGGAAAGAAGATCCAGGCCAGGCTTCACCAGCTCGACATGTCCAAGTTCCTGCTCGTCAGCCGGGGCTTCCACTGGATCAACGAGCGGCCGTTCAATCGTTGACAGGGTCCTTCCGCCATCAACACGGTCTCCAAAGAGAAGGCAGGGCTCGTATTCTTGGTGCTCCTCGTCAACAAGCTCGCCCTCCTTGCGACAAGCAGTGCAAGGAGTGTCGCAACAAAGACGGTCGTCATTAACACGACCAGATTGGATGCTACAACGACTGTGTTACTTGTCGCGACAACGCAGGAACTTGTCGCGACGTCGAGACCAGATGCGACGAGCTCTGGAAGAGCTGTCTGAGGGAGATGGTTAAATGGCGCAACATGTCCACAGGATGCGCCATTAAAGCCGAGGCGGGCCTTGCCGACTATCATCCTTGGCGCATTCTAGGGGTTGGTTGTCGCAGGCAGGGCCTTGGCCGTAGCATTGGGCAAGAGGAATGAGAGAGGGAGAAGCTTCCCGTTCAACGGGAAAGATCTCCTCGTAGCAACGACTGGTCTCGATGAGCCAACTGGAGTCGTCAAGGTGCGAGGGAGGTGGTATATTGTCGCAGGTCATGCCTACCCTGTTACGACCTTCATCCACCCGCGATGACGGAGGAGCTTGCTTGTCGCAACCTGCCGTCTCTGTGAGGCATCCCCCATGAGTCGACACCTCTCCGTCGCCCGGATTCTGCGCGAGCTCGAAGGCCGGATCGAGCACCACGAGCGCCACGAGGCCTTCCATGCGAAGCAGGAGGCCTTCCACCAGCAGCAGAAGGCGCGCCATACCCAGGAGCTTGCGTTTGCGCGCGAGCGCTACGAAACCTTCCGGGCGGCGGCGGACTCGGCGGGAGAGCTGGTCGCGCGCCCCCGGGAGGCACCGGCGGTGGACAACTCGATCCCGTCCGGCAAGTGGGCCGTGCTGAGCCGGCTGGTCGCCCGCGTCGTCGCCGCCAAAGGGCCCATCGAGCCCTTCGACGCCAACGACGTCACCCGGGAGATCGAGGAGCGTTGGGGGGACCGTCTGAAGCGCCGGGTCGACCCGCGCAGCGTGGCGGCCAAGCTCCGCCGCATGGCACAGGCCGGCTACATCCACCAGCTCCGCGCGGGTCGCGCGTTTCACGGGTCGCTGTACAGCCGCACTCCCGCTGTTCCAGGTGAGTAGAGGCGCCTCTTCGAGTCCGCCCGACTCATCTGAACGAGGAAGCCCGCAGCACAGATCCACAAGAGCGCGGCAGTGATCCAGGCGATCGGTGAGCTGCTCAGCGTCCAGGGGCTCGCCGCGGCCGCCACGGCTGACGGTACGATGTCCTTGGTGTTGTTGATGGCTGCGTGGAGGATCATCGTGAGCAGAAGGCTGCCCTCGATCTTCCAGTACAGCCAGGCCATGGCGACCGAGACCGCGGTCACCTGTGCCAGGTAGACCGGGAACGACTGGCCCGTCGTGCTGGTTCCCGGAATGAAGAAGAGCGGCAGGTGCCAGGTGGCCCAGATGATGCCGAGCAGAACGCTCGCGGGGGCGAGCCCGAGCCGCGCCGCCATGCGGGGAAGGGCATACCCACGCCATCCGATCTCTTCGCCCGCCTGAACCCAGGTCGAGATGAGGATTGCCCCCGCCATGACGTACAGAGGTGTCTCGCCGAAGCGCGGCCATACACCGGTCACAGCGCGATGGACGAGCGCCGCTGCCAGCTTGACCACCGACATGTAGCCGAGGGCGAACACGTACCAGCGCACCCCCACCTGCCAGCGCAGAATGCGGCCGAGCAGCGCCTGTGCTCCCTCGCGTCCGTCAGCCCACGCGGTGAGCGCGAGAGCCACCAGGGATGGAGCGATGGTTCCGAGAAGGAAGAGCGGGCCGCGGAATCCCGCGGTGCCCCCTGAGACCGACGCGGCGGCGAAGAAGCAGGTCCAGGTCATGGCGTACGTCAGCGAGAAAAACTTGAGGAGGGTGCTCATGACGGGATCACCTCGCCAGGGGTCGAGAACCGGCTCAGTGAACATGTACGGGCTGCGGTTCCAGAAGGTTTCTGTGTCGAATGAAGGAGCGGTCCCCGGTCGCCATGATCGGCCACCTCTCCTTCCACGGTTCGGTAGATTCCCACCCAGCCCTTGTCGATTTCGAGGATCGTCGCTCGACTATCCACAGAGGCGAGGGCTGGGCTGAAGTCCAGAACCCAAGCTGCCACCGAACAGCCAATCGAAAGGAGAGTCCATCATGCCCACGGGTACCATCCGACTTCACCGAGTTCTCCGCGCCCAACCGGAGCGCGTCTATCGGGCGTTTCTCGACGCCGACGCCATGGCCAAGTGGCTCCCGCCCTACGGGTTCACCTGCAAGGTTCACCATATGGACGTCAAGGTGGGCGGCACCTACAAAATGTCGTTTACGAACTTTTCGACGGGAAACGGGCACTCGTTCGGTGGCGGGTATCAAGAGCTCGTGCCGTCCGAGAGAATCCGCTACACCGATCGCTTCGACGACCCCAACCTGCCCGGAGAGATGCAGACGACGATCACCCTGAAGCAGGTCTCCTGCGGAACGGAGCTCAACATCGTTCAGGAAGGCATACCCGAGGCCATCCCGACCGAGATGTGTTATCTCGGCTGGCAGGAGTCGCTGGCACAGCTTGCGAAGCTTGTAGAACCCGAGATTCCGGACTAGCGAAGCACGGCGGGCGGACGGCTGAACGGGACTCCGACCCCGGTGAGACCGCGGCCGGAATCCCGTTGCGCACGCTCCGAGAAGGCGAGGCGGCGTCCTTCAACGTCCCGAGATGATGGGCATCGTCGGCGCGGCCCAGGGGAAGAGGACGGTGACGCCTTTGCCCGTGTTGTACCAACCGATGACGGCGCTGTAGATCCCGAGCCCTCCGGCGAGAATACCGGAGATGATGGCGAGCGCCGTCCCCACGCCGGGCACCGGCGAGGAGATCGTGGCCACGACCGCGGCGGCTCCCGCGGTCACGCCGACCCCGGCCAGGACGTCTTTGGCCGCCTTGTCGGACAGGTAGACATAGACGCCGAGCCACCCTGCCTCGACCGTTACGTCGGCGGTGGCGCTGAGGAGGCCGTCGGTTGCGGCGATTTCACGGCCCTGGGACAGTAGCTGTGCGGCGCAGCGGCTGGCCGGCGAGAGAATTCCTGGATAACGTCCGTCCATTTCATCGGCCCTTGCCGTCCCGCCTTGACGAGGAGGACGGCTACGGTTCGTTGCCTCGTCTGGTTGGGAGGATTTCATGATGGCTCCAGCGTCTTCGTTCCTCGCCTTGCCGGCTCTCCAGGCTGCACTGCTCGCGACAGCGGAGCCCGGCTACCCGCGTACCGGCCTCGCGGTCTTTCTCGTTTGGGGGATCCTGCTGTCGATTTTCCGCCGGCGGCTCTCCCTGGCCACCTTCTGGATCGCCTTCGTCGGCGGCACGCTCGCCGCCACCAGTCTCTCCTCCCGCATGGAGCAAGGCGAGCGGATCGCCGTCCTCCTCGTTCTCGCCGTGCTCGTCGGCGTGGCGCTCTATCAGCAGCGGCGGCCTATTCTCCAGTACCTCTTCTTCTGCCGCTTCCCCCTTGCCATCGGGCTCCTTCTCTTTTCTCTGCCGCTCCTCGGCCTTGGGCCTCTGAGAGCGCTCTTCCGCAACCTGTTCGTGACCAGCGCCGGGGGCGTCTTCCTCATCTCCCTGCTTGCCTTCCTCGCCGCCTGGGTCGTGCTGCTCACGGCTCGCATCGCGGCGGGCGGCGCCCCGGAGCGCTTCTGCGTCGCTTGGAGCTCCGGCGCCTCGCCGCCGCGGCCCGGCCCGCGCGGCTCGCTCCTCCAACTCGCCCTCTCCGGTCTGCTCGCCCTGCCCACGGTCGGCACGGTGGTGGCGCTTTCCCCGGAGTCGGGAAGCCCGGGCGAGAGCGCCCCGGCCGGCATCGGATGGCCCCTGCTGCTGGCGTTCCTGGGGATGGCCAGCGCCCTGTTCCTGTTCTATGCCGCCTATCTGCTCGGCCGCTATCTCGCCCCTCCCAGCTCGGCCGCGGCCGAGTGGGACCTGCTGCCCCCGCCTCTCCCGCGGGCGCTGGTCGATCGCCTGAGCGGCGTCCAGGTTCTCTGGGCTTCCCGCCGGCGGGAGCGGCTCGAGAAGACGATCGCCGCTCAGGGAGAGGACCTGCGCGCGGGCTATCTCGACTCCCAAGACCACCTCCGGCCGGGCCTCGGCCTAGCGACCAGCTTCGCCGCCATCACCATCGCCGTCTACGGCATCTGCTACTTCCTGCTCCATCCGGACGGCCCGGACGGCTTCCGCGTGGAGCCCCCCGCGCTCGCCAACGTGCTGTTCCTGCTCATCCTGCTCGGGTGGATCCTCCCGTGCCTGTCGTTCTTCCTCGACCGCTTCAGGGTGCCGCTCGTGGCCTTCCTCGCGAGCCTGACGTTTCTCCTCTACTTCATCAGCGACATCGACCACTACTACCTGCTGAACGAGCCTTCCGCCAAGGAGGCCGCAGGTCGAGAGACCGCGAGGGAGCCGCAGGCGATCATTCCCGAGAAACAGGTCGAGAGCACGGTCGGTAAAGAGGTCGAGCACTTCCTTTCCGAGCGCCAGAGGACCTGGGCCGAGCACCATCCTGACCGCAAGCCCGTCCTCGTCGCCGTGGCGGCGAGCGGCGGCGGCATCACGGCGTCGCTGTGGACCGCCAAGGTCCTCACCGAGCTCCAGCGCGAGCTCGGTCCGGAATTCTCCGAGTCGATCTACGGCCTGAGCACGGTCTCCGGGGGAAGCGTCGGGGCCATGTATTTCATCGACGCCTTCGCGGACGGCCGCGCCCCGACGGAGGAATCCCTCCGTCAGGTGGTCGAGAAGGCCGGGGCCTCGTCGCTCGCGGCAACGGCTTGGGGGCTCGCCTATCCCGACTTCTGGCGCGGGTTCTCCCTGCAGAATCCTTTTCGCCCGTTCTTCGATCGCGCCTGGGCGATGGAGCAGGTCTGGAGGCGCACGCTGCGGCCCGGGGGCACGGACGTGCCGACTCTCGGGACCTGGAGAGCCGACGTGCGCGCCGGCCGCCGCCCGGCCGCGCTCTTCAACGCCACGATCGCCGAGACCGGGGAGCGCCTCGTGCTTTCGCCGCTCAAGCTCAACCCCCTGCCCGGCGGCTGCGTGGCGGACGACCCGGGCTTCGATGACTGTGTCGACGCCCGCACCTTCACCCAGCTTTACGAGGACAAGGATCTGCCAGTGACGACGGCTGCGCGCCTCTCGGCCACGTTCCCCTTCGTCAGCCCCATCACCCGCCCTCGCCTCGCGACCGGCGACGACGTGTCGAACCCCTATCACGTAGCCGATGGGGGCTATTACGACAACTACGGCGTGGTGACCCTCGTGGAGGGGCTGCGGCGGGTCCTCAACATCTATGAAAAAAAAGCGGGGCGGGAGGCGAGCTCGCAGCCACCGGCGCCGGAGCCCGCAGGTGCCGGGACCCCGCCGTCACCGCCAAAAATCCTCGTCATCGAAATCCGTGCCTCGGACTCGAAGGAAGCGAAGGAGGCCAAGCGCCGGGCAGGCTGGGCTTTCGGCACCGCCGGCCCGGTGATGACGCTCCTCAACGTCTGGGGCTCGGGCCAGACGCCGCGCAACGACCTGGATCTGCAATTGTTGAAGGAGGTGGCCACGAAGCGGGGCTTCGAAGTCGAGACGGTGCTCTTTCCGCTCGTCGGCGACGCGCCGCTCTCCTGGCACCTGACGGAGTCACAGAAGCAGGACATCGAGCGCGGCTGGGACTGGTGCGCCGCCATGCCGGCGCGCCAGGGTCAGAAATCCAAGGTCCAGCTCGGACTCGAGAAGGCGAGAGCTTTTCTCACGCAGAGCGCCGGCTGGACAAAGCTGCCACTGACCCGTTTCAGCACACCGCCTTCGGGAGTGAGCCCCAAGGACGTGCAGGACTTCTGCCTCGGCGAGAAGCCGCTCGCAACGCCGCAGCCTCGACCCGCCGCCCAGCGGGCCGGCTTACAGTCCTGAGCGGCGAGGCCCCTGATCGTGAGAAGCCAGGGATTAGAATGAGGGTCGTCATGAGCGACCCTCATCTCGCCGAGTCCCTCGTCGCCGGCGCCAGCTCGGCCAGCGCTTGAACATCCTACGAGAGCGCTTCCCCGTGCTCTCCGCCCTCTTGCGGCAGCTCGTGCCGCGCTAGCACAAGCCAGGTCTAACCGATCGGATAGACGTCTCGCCGATCGTGTGGCGTTCCGGCGCGTCTATGCTGTGCATGTCCACGTTTCTCCCTTGGCACCGATCCTGCTCTGGCCACCTTTCGCAAGGTTTTTCAATCGGCGCTCCGGCGCCACAGACCAAGGAGGCCACCATGGAGCTCGAGGGCTACTGGGAGAGGTATCTCACGCATACACAGATCCAGCAGAACGGAGCTGTCAGCAACCTGGGCGACGGCATCCCGATCACGACGCATGGCATCGACACCCGCCCGATCGCCTGGCCGGGCAACGGCTTCCTGACCGAGTCCGTGCATGTGCTGACCCTGAAGCCGGGGGAGGAGAGCGAGACCTGGACCTATGACATGGCCGAGCAGGCGATGGTCTGCTTCAAGGGCAAGGGGCAGATCTTTCTCCGCGGGCAGTGGCTCGACGTCGAGCCCGGAGACATCGCCTATTACCCGTTCTCGGCCGAGACGGCGCTGCGCAATCCTCAAGGCAATACGGACGACTTCGTCCTGGTCACCCAGATCACGCCGCCGCAGCTCGATCTCTATGAAGCGTCCGGCTTCTACGACAAGACGAACAAGGTGATGAATTTCGAGGCGATCAACTACGCCAAGATCAATACCAAGCGCGTGGAGTACTCGCCGGACAACGAGATGGCCTTCCATGACAGTCATCCGGAGGTGCGCGCCTGGAATCTCACCAACGACGAGATCCGGCGCGGCGGAGCGCTGTTCAACACCTTCTACGGCGGCCCCCTGACCGGGCTCGTACAAGGCGGCGGCGATACGTCGGCCATGCTCCTCATCCTGTTCGCCGGCTTCGGAACAGGCGCCACCGGCTTCAACTTCTGCTGTATGACCCCGGGAATGACGGCCGACATCCACACCCACCCGGTCTCGGACGAGTGCGTCATCAACTGGTGGGGAGGAAACCCGGTCTGGCTCGGCGACCGGTGGCTGACGTCGAGCTCCTACGACTGTCTCCTCGCGCCCCGCGGCGTCCGCCACGGCGGGTACATCCCCAAAGACGCTCCGAATGCCATGCTCGTGGGCGGGCTGGCCGCTCCGCCCCAGCTCGATCTGCTGATCAACAGCGGCTACTACAAGGACGGGAAATTCGAGCGTCCCCCGTTCGCCCGGTTGACGGTGGATTAAGAGTCATATTCCACGAAGTCTTTTCGAGGAAAGGAGATCATGATGAGTATCCCCGATGGAGAGTACAAGGCGTTTTGCGCCGGAGAGAATAGTGACAAGCAGTGGCTCACTGCCTCGCCGGATGAGCGCGTCCATCTCAGAGCGGACATCGCCAGCCATTGGCAGGTGAAGAACACGCCGATGGGCGCGACACTCAATGTGGGGGGCCGCTTCCTCTATGGGGTTCCAAAGGACGGCAAGGTCAAGCTCTCCGGAGAAAACGACGGTTCCGGTGTGTACTGGGAAGTTACGATCAAAGGGCAGTACTACCTGATCCGGTGCATGGACCCAAGCGGCAAGAAGCGCTATCTCGATGGCCAAACCGAGGAGGGCCGCGTGTACCTGCACTCGGATACTTCGAGGTCCGGATCCCGCTGGCTGCTCCTTCCTACTTGACGAGCGCCCTCGTCAGGAACGTCAGCACGCGCCGCTCATACTCGGCCCCCGCGAATTTGTGGAGGTCGACATGGGCGGCGCCGGGTACCAGCCAGAGAAATTTCGGCGGCTGCGCCTTGCCGTAGAGAAGTAGGGTGTCTTCGCGGGTCGTGTGCCGGTCCTCGCTGCCGGAGATGATGAGGAGCGGAATCCGCAAGCTCCCGATGCGGTCCACGGGATGGAGTGCACCGGTCCCGACGCCGAGGCGGAAGGGGAACTGCACGAGCAGCAGGGGAGCCGCCAGACGGCCGGCAGGTCCGAAGCGCAGAGAGAGCCGGTTTTCGGTGGCTCGCTCGATCGTCGGATAGACAGCCTCCAGGACGAGAGCGTCGATGGGGAGGGGAGGGTCCGCCAGTACGGACGCGGCTCCTCCCAGGGACGATCCGATCACCGCGACCGGCTCGCCGGGGCGCGCCGTCCGCAGAAAATCGACAGCGGCGCGCGCGTCCCGGCTCTCGAGCCATCCGAACGTGATGTGGTCGCCCGGACTTTCGCCGGTGCCCTGGAAATCGATCAGAAGGACCGTGTAACCCGCCCGGTGCAGGAACCGCGCGCGCTCGACCATGCTGAGGCGGTTCGCCCGGACTCCCGGCAGCAGGAGGACCGAGCCGCGGTGCGCCGCGGCGGGGCAGAGCCAACCGCGGATGCGTGAGCCGGACGCGCTGGGGAAGGCAACGACTGCGCAGCCGAGCTCCGCCGGAGGAGCGCCGACCGGCTGGAGTTGTGGCTCAGCAAGCAGTCCTCCCAGCCACACCACGGCAGCGGCCGAAGAGATCGCCAACGCGAGGGTGGCGAAGGACAGAGCGCGGAGAGCTCTCGGTTTCATGGGAGTTGATTATCTCTCAAGGCTCAGGCGTCCGCTCCAAAACTGGGCTCAACCAATGGTGGATTCAGCTCACCGAGATAACATGGCGTCACGGACCACGACATGAGGCGCTTCTATGAGTTCCGAACCGTGCGGGATCTGACCACGGTGCGGTCACGAGGTCGAGCCCGGCCCGTTCGGCCTCCATCGCCTGCTGCAAGGAGAGGAGTGAACAGCCCTTTGGACACTCTATGAGCCGGCGTCGCGTAAGCTCTCCTGCCCACAGCAGCCCAGCCAACCTCCCCGGGAAGGAGGCAACTGATTGTCTGGCAGCAGCTTGCCGAGGCTTCCAGGGAGTCCTTCATGGTGGTCGAAGCCGCCATGCGGTGGGACTCCATAGGACTGGCCCGAAGCATTCCAGCCCAGGGCGACGAGCCACCAGGGAAGGCAGGAACCGGAAATGCTTCGGGCCTGCGCACTCCGTTGGGAATCTCTTTCGTTTTCAAAAGTGGTCGGCTTTTCAAGGTAGTGTACTGGCATAACTTGGGCTAAGTTAATCCAGCAGCCAAAGGCAGTTGGCCGCAGTTAACGAGGTGTCGTGATGAGCTTGCGGATCTATGCGATCGCTGGTGTTTTCCTCTTGCTTTTTTTGTCTGGCTTGTTGGTCTCGGCGCGGCTAAAAGCCTCTCGATCTGAGGAATCCAGGTCCTGCTCTCGCGAAACAGGACACGCATCGGGCTGGAGCCTTCGAGGGCTACTGGGAGAAGGACCGTCAACTTTCCAGAATCGCGATCGCTTCCTTCCAGTCCACCGCCTGCGGTTGCCCTGGACCGATGCCGAAGGTCCTGACCTGCGCTGCGATGGCTGTGAGGGCTGCGGGGTCGGCATCGCTGGGGAGGCTTTGCAACCGGGCGACGATCTCGGCCTGGAGCGGCTGCTCGATCTTGCGGAGCAGCAGCCCGGCAATGAGAGCGGTGGCTCGTCCGAGATCGCGGACCTCATCTCCGAGTGGCTCCGCGGGAGTGACCGGGTCGAGGATCACCGGGTCCGGAATGACCAGGCCGGGGGCAACCGGGTTGGAAATCACCGGATTGGTCTCCTCTCGTCCGAGCTTCAGGTGATAGATCACGTCGCCGTCTGGCAGATGAATCCTCTGCTCGAGACCGCCGGTATACAGCGAGGATGCGTAAACGATCTCGCCGTCCTCGATCCGCGCGGTTGCATGATCGAACTTCTGCCGGATCCGGATGCCGCCAGGAATTCTCTCGCCCTCGAAGTCCGACGTCGGCAGGATCTCGCGCCGCCCGTCCCGCCAGAGGGTGCCCACGAGGATCGGCGGGGTGTTCGCATTGCAGTTGGCGGCGTGCACGACAGCGATCCCCTCCGTCGTGCAGACGATGTCGGTGGGCACGCGCAGAGGAAGCAGCTTGGGAAGGTCTTCCAACGGAATGGAAAGGGATTCCTGCCAGGTCGCGCGCATTTCGGGAAGCAATTCCTGGCCGATCTCGAACTCCCAACTCATCCTGAGGCCGGCGCCTGCCTCCTTGCACCACTTTTCGGCCCGCTTGACGTCGCCGTCGCTGGCGAGAGCGAAGAGCCAATCCATCTCCCGCGGCTTCGGATTGTGGCCGGCCGACCGTTGCCCGAAGAGCATGAGCGCTCCGTTGGGTGCCTGGATCGCCCGGAAGAGAACCCAGTTGAGGATCACCCATCTCCGGGCCTGCTCACCGATCGGGCCCTTCTTTCTGATGAGCGCGAGGTGGCTGATGCAATGCCACCCCCAGTAGATCGTCGACATGAACTCGCTGCCGCCGAACCCTGCCGTGAAGACCCTGTCATCGCCGGCAGGCTCGGGTGTCGTCAGGAGAGCGCCGCCTCGTGCGATCAGCTTGGTCCCGGGCGGCGGGCCGAGCTGGTAGTGGTAGACCGCCTCCTGGGGGACCGTCTTCCCCATGAGTGCCTGCGTCGCGAAACGCAGGAGCCAGATGTTCTGGCTGCCGGCGCCCGAGAAGTAGGAGTCGAAGCCCTGCTCCTTTTTCCAGGTGTCGGTCCTCGGAGTCTCGCCTCGCGCCGCATCCAGCAACTCGAGCCGCAATTGCCTTTCGTCACCGGCCATTGCAGAGTCCTCCTAAGTGGAAGGATAGCGTGGACCCGCGGCCCTCCGCGAGCCGGTCCTCACCGCTGCGACCGGTGCAGCGCCGCCCCAATCCCCACCACGAACAGCGTCAGCCAGACCGGCCACGGTCCCCGCGCTCCGGCGAGGACCGCTCCGGCCACCATGCAGAAGCCGCCGAAGAGGGTGCCGCGGAGGCCGGCGAGAGGGTTTTCCGGACGCTGCGTGGCCTGCTCGATCATCCGCAGGCCTTCGGTGATCAGGTTGGGTGCCTTGGCCAGGGCTTCGAGGACTTCCGGCGCTCCGCGCAGGAACTGCTTCAGGAGGTTCTGCGGGCTGAACTGGTCGCGGAAGATCTGGTTGGCGTGCTTCCGTGACACCTCGGCGACGTCCATGCCGGGCTTCAGGATCTGGCCCACCCCTTCGAAGGTCACCAGGGCCTTGACCATGAGGACCATCTCGACAGGGAAAAACATCCGGTGCTGCGCGCCCAGGTTCACCGAGCGCATGATGAGCTGCGCCAGCGAGAAGTCCCGGAAGTTGGAGGAGCTACGGTTCCAGCGCTGCAGGATCTCCGTGACCTCGCGGCGGAACCCGTGCGGGTCGGCTCCCGGGCCGGGGGTCGCGATCGCCGCGAGATAGCGCGCCGCGCCTTCGGCGTCCCCCATGACGAGCGTGTAGTAGTAATAGAGGAACGTCCGCCGCAGGTCGTTGTCGAAGCGCCCGACCATGCCGAGGTCGATGAAGCCGAGCTTGGGGCCGGGGAGAATCAGCAGGTTGCCCGGGTGAAGGTCGGCGTGGAAGAAGCCGTCCTTGAAGAGCATCCGGATGATGCTCGTCGCACCGTAGTCGACCAGGAGGTCGCGCTCTTCCTCGGTGAGCTCCAGGGCCTGCGGCGCGCTCGGTTTGTATCCCTTCAGGAACTTCATGCAGAGCACGCGGCTGCCGCTGTACTGCCGGTAGATCCGCGGGAATTCCACGCCGGGCAGGTCGTGGAAGTTGGCCGCGAAGGTCTCGGCGTTGTCCGCCTCGCGCCGCAGGTCGACCTCGCGGCGGGTGTACTCCACGAATTCGCGGATCATCTGCCGCGGCCTGTACTGGGGGAGGAAGACCTGCAGGAGGGCGCCGAGGATGCGCAGGAGGATGGCGTCGCGGTTCAGGGTTTCGCGGATGCCTGGCTTCACCACTTTGATGATGACGTCGTCGCCTTCGATCGTGGTGGCGCGATGGATCTGAGCGATCGAGGCGGAGCCGGTGGGGATCGGGTCGACCCAGGAGTACATGGAGGAGATCGGGCGCTGGATGTCGTCCTCGATGAGACCCAGGTAGCGGTCGAAGGGGACCACGGGCAGGCGGTCGAGGAGGTTCTTGAGCTCGTCGGTGACTGTGGCGGGGAGGATGTCCTGGCGCAGGGCCAGCACCTGGCCGAGCTTGATGTAGGTGGGCCCGAGGATCTCCAGGCGGCGGCGGAGCTGGACGGGGAAGGGGCGGTCGACGATCTCTTTGTCGAGGAACGGCCGCGCCAGCCAGGCGGTGAGACGGGCGAGGAGGAGGGCGAGGCGGAAGCTCCGCCTCTTGCTCCGCGTGGCCCCGACCTGGCTGCGCACGCCCGCCACCAGAGCCCCGAAGCCGAGACCGATCAGGTGCCGCAGGACCGTGATCAGACGGCGGACGAGCCCCTGGGGAGGCTCGTCCGGCAGCATCTCGAACCCTGGGATGGGGTCCGAGGACGGGGGAACCTGAAGTGCCGGAAGAGCGGCTGGCGCGGGCTCCGGAGCGGGCTCGAGAAGCGCGGGCTCGTCGCCTTCCGGCGTGGCTCGGGGTTCGGCCATCACATCCAGAGTCTACCGGTTCCGGCCGTACTGCTCGTGGCTGGAGACCCAGTCGAGGGACGAGATGGCCGCGGCGAGCGAGATCTCGCCGGCGAGCACCACGCCGGCCACGATCTCGGCGAATTTCTTGACCTTCCCCTTGCCGACGCACCCCAGGAGCTCCAGGCATTCGCGCTGCGTCGCGAGGCCCGTGCCACCGCCGTGGGTGGCCACGATGAGGGACGGGATGGTGATCGAGATGTAGAGGTCCTTCTCGGGCGTCACCTCAGTGTAGACGATGCCCGCCGACGACTCGGCGACGTTGGCCACGTCCTGGCCGGTGGCGATGAACATGGCCGTGATGCCGTTCGGCGAGTGGCAGCCGTTGTTGTTGGCGCCGGAGATGAAGGCGCCGACGTTGGCGATGCCCGCGTGGTAGTGGACCGTCTCGGGGTCGACGCGCATGTGCTGGATCAGCACGTCGCGCGGGATCACGCACTCGGCGGTGACGCGCTTGCCGCGGGTGCGCATCACGTTGATCTGCGAGGACTTCTTGTCCGTCGCGAAGTTCGACTCCAGATAGAAGTGGCGGATCTGGGGATAGCTCTCGAGGATCCAGGAGCAGGCCGCGAAGGTGGCCCGGCCGACCATGTTCTGCCCGGCGGCGTCGCCCGTCGTATAGTTGAAGCGCAGGAAGACCAGCTTGTTCGACAGGTAGCGGTCGATGTAGGTGAGCTTCGCCACGCTGGACGTGCCCTCGGCCTCCTCGCGGATCTTGGCGAGGTTCTGGTCCACCCACTGAACGAAGTCGCGGCCGTCGCGGGCGTTGTCGAAGACGAAGACCGGGGCGCGCTGCATGCTGTCGCCGACCACGGTGCAGGTGACGCCGCCGGAGAGGTTGAGCACCTTCATGCCGCGGTTGTAGGAGGCGACGAGAGTCCCCTCGGCGGTGGCCAGGGGGACCAGAAACTCGCCCTGGGCATGCTCGCCGTTGACCTTCAAGGGACCGGCGAAGCCGATCGGGACCTGCGCCACGCCGGTGAAGTTCTCGATGTTCCCCCTGGTGGCGCTCGGGTCGAACGAGAACTTGTTGATGTGCTGGAGCTTGACGCCCGTGTACTCCTCGACGAACGTCTGCCGCGCGCGGACGATCTCGGGGGAGTAGTCGTTGTCTTTGTCGTGCGGCACGCTGGTGCGCTTGACGCGCTCGGCGATGGCGTCCTTGACCTTGAAGGCGAGGGAGCCGAAGGGCTCGGTGTCGAACGACAGGGAGATCTCGTGCTGCCCCTTGTCGAGCTGACCGGTCCGGGCGTGGATGCGGACGGACCGGGCGAGCGGAAAGGCGAGCGCGCTGGTCGGGCTGACCTGGGAGGCGGCGATTTCATCGCCACCGACGTCCAAGGTCAGGCGGTCCAGCGGGACCGGCCGGTCGTTGATCCGGACCTCGTTGAGCTGGGTCACGGTGGCGTTGCTCAGGCGGTTCTTGAGGCTGAAGCGGACGCCGTCCTCGACGTTCTCGAGGCTTCCCAACGTGTACATCTGCTTGAGGATGAGAGAGGGTATTTTCATTTGGCTCGACCTCGCGGCGGAGAAGAGATGGAAGGGGGGATCTTATCGCAAGTGGAGCCCTCACCCCCGGCCCCTCTCCCACGAGTGGGAGAGGGGTGAAAAGCCAGGAATGTTTTTGCTGTGCTCCCCTCTCCCGTTTGCGGGAGAGGGGCTGGGGGTGAGGGCCTCTTCGTGCTATCCTCCGCTGACGGTTTCCGTCCAGCTTGCGTAGACGACAGGAGCTGCCGGCCGCGCCTTGCGGCCCGGGGTGTGGCCTGTTCCGGAGGTGTGCGTGGGTTTTTCCATCTTGTTTTCGGTGTACTGGCTGTCGGTCCTGGCCTGGTGTCTGCTCGCGGAGCGCTTGTGCGCCAGCTTGAGCCGCCATCATCCTCTCCTCTACGAATCCCTCGGCCGGCCGGCGCCGCTCGCCGCGGGCTCCGGGATGCAGGACGCCGTGGCCCTGCTCGGATTCCTCGTGCGGCGGCGCGACCGCTACGTGGATGACCCGCGCCTCACCCGGCTCTGCGGCGCCATGCGCGGTCTCCTCGTCGGCTACTCGCTGTTCTTCCTGTCCCTGCCGGCCGTCCTGGCGCGGTAGGCCCCCCGTCGGATGGCTGGCGGGGAATAATCTTCAATTCTGTCTGCTTCCCTCTTTCGAACCTGTCCGGGATATGCTTGAGACTCTTTAGCAAGGAGGAAGGAATGACGTTGCGACCATATCGCTGGCTTCATGCCGCCACGGGTCTGTCTCTGGGAATGTTCTTGGCCCTGCCCGCTGGAGCCCAGACTGCCGTTCCGGCGCCCGGCACGACGGCGGGGAAGCGTCCCATACCGTCCGTGGTGCGGCAGGAGCTTTTGAAGATTCAGAAGGAGCCGCTCCGCCACGATGAGCCGGCCGAAGCCGCGGAATACCTGCGCCAGCGACGGGCGCCGACGGGCCAGAAGGACGTGCCGGTCGAGCGTTATCTGACGGCGCTCCGCCAGATGGAGTCGATGCCGCGCTACTCGACCGCGAACCGGGCCGTCCTGCCGCCGCGCTCCGCGGCCGGCAAGGGGCTTTCTTCCGCGACCGACGCCTCCGTGCTCGCCGGCTGGGCGCCCCTCGGGCCCGGCAACATCGGCGGACGGACCCGCGCTCTCGTCATCCATCCGACCAATCCCCTGATCATGTATGCGGCCGGAGTGGCCGGCGGGGTCTGGAAGAGCACCGACGGCGGCGCGAGCTGGGCTCCTCTCGGGGACTTCCTGGCCAACATCGCGGTCGCCACGCTGGTGATGTCCCCCAAGAACCCGGAGGTCCTCTACGCCGGGACGGGGGAGGGCTTCTACAACGGCGACTCGATCCGCGGCGGCGGCATCTTCAAGTCGGCCGACGGCGGCGCCACCTGGACGCAGCTGAGCGCCACCACCGGCTCGGATTTCCATTTCGTGAACAAGATCGTGGTCAGCGCGACGCGTCCGTCGCGGGTCTATGCGGCGACACGGACCGGCCTCTGGCGCTCGCTGGATAGCGGCGCCACCTGGACGCGGACGCTCGATCCCCAGGTCTTCGGCGGCTGCCTCGATGCGGCCATCCGCAGCGACCGGGCGGCGGACGTGGTTTTCGCGTCCTGCGGCACCTTCGAGCAGGCCACGGTCTACCGCAACACGACGGCCCAAGCGGGCGGCACCTGGAAGCCGGTGCTCAAGGATCCGGGCATGGGCCGGACGGCGCTGGCCATCGCTCCGTCGAACCAGAACATCCTCTATGCGCTGGCGTCAAGCAACGTGCAGGGCGACTTCACCGACGGCCTGCATGGCGTCTTCCGCTCCTCCGACGGCGGCTCCACCTGGAAGGCCCAGGTGCGCAACACGAGCAAGAAAAAGCTCAACACCTCGCTGCTCTCCAACCCGATCTTCGTCTTCTTCGAAGAGTGCTTCGGGGCCGAGGGTGGCTACATCAACCAGGGCTGGTACGACAACGTGATCGCGGTCGATCCCAAGGACCCGAACCGCGTCTGGGCCGGCGGCGTCGACCTGTTCCGCTCGGATGACGGCGGCAAGAATTGGGGTCTGGCTTCGTACTGGTGGGCGCAGCTCGACGACGGCTCGTACCTGCCGACCTACTCGCACGCCGACCAGCACACGATCGTCTTCCATCCGAGCTACAACGGCACCACGAACAAGACGATGTTCGTGGGGGGCGACGGCGGCATCTACAGGACCAGCAACGCCCGCGCCGCGACGGTCAAGACGACCGCCGGGGTGTGCGATCCGTTCTCCGGCACGATCGAATGGGCGAGCCTGAACAACGGCTATGCCGTGACCCAGTTCTACCACGGCCTCCCGTATCCCGACGGCGCCACCTACTTCGGCGGCACCCAGGACAACGGCACGATCCGCGGCAACGACGCGGACGGCCCCAATGCCTGGGTGGAGATCTTCGGCGGCGACGGCGCCTTCGTGGCGATCAACCCGGACGACACCGACATCCTCTACGCCTCGACTCCCGGCCTCGCGTTGCGCAAGTCGACGGACGGCGGCGCGACGTTCACCCGGAAGACCGACGGCATCACCGAGAACCCCGGCAACTTCCTGTTCGTCACGCCTTATGTGATGGACCCGTCGAACCCGGACCGGCTGTGGATCGGCGGCTCGCAGCTCTGGCGCACGAATGACGCGGCGGAGAGCTGGAGCGCGGCCAGCAAGATCGTGGCCTCGGACAACTTCCCGTTCGTCAGCGCCATCGCCGTGGCCCCGAGCGATTCGAACCGGGTCCTGGCGGGCACCGTGGAGGGCTTCATCCACCGCAACAACGCCGCGCTCTCGGCCACGGGGAACACCCGCTGGCTGCGCAACCGGCCCCGCACGGGCTGGGTCTCCTGGCTCGCCTATGATCCGGTGGACTCGAACGTCGCCTACGCCACCTACTCGACGTTCGGCGGCGGCGCCCACGTCTGGAAGAGCACCAACGGCGGCGCCAACTGGGAGCCGATCGACGGCACCGGCGCGGGCACCCTGCCGGACGTGCCGGCCAACACGATCGTGATCGATCCGGCGAACCGGTCGCACCTGTATCTCGGCACCGACGTCGGCCTCTTCTCGTCGCTCGACGGCGGCCAGACCTGGATGGTGGAGAACACCGGGTTCCCGAACACGCCGGTGTGGGCGCTGGCGCTCCAGCGGAGCATTCCCACCGGGCCGTGGAATCTCTTCGCCTTCACCCACGGCCGCGGCGCCTGGAAGGTGCAGCTGCCGTAAAAGGACGAAAAGGACATAAAGGACCCAAAGGACTTCAAGGACTGCAGGAGGGGCACCCACGAGGGGTGCCCCTACACCACAGTGCCAGATCTAATGTAGGGGCACCCCTTGTGGGTGCCCTATCTGTGTTCCCCAACCACCGCCGCCACCAGCCCCTCCTCACCTGGCGTAGCCGCCTCGGCAATCCGCTCGACTCCCTGGCGCCGCAGCTCCGCGGTGGTGACCGGCCCGATCGACGCCGCTTCGAGCTCGGGCCGGCGCCTGGGCCAACCCTCCCCGAACAGCTCCACGAAGTGCCGCACGATCCGCGGGCTGGTGAAGGTGACCCAGCCGATCGGCGTCTCCGCGAACAGGCGCTCGGCCCGCTCGCGGGCGTCCGAAGGCATGCCCTTGTCGTAGGCGACCACCACCACCGCCTCGGCACCGGCGCGGGTCAGCCCCTCGGCGAGCGTTGGCCGGGCGTCGGCGGCCTGGGGAAGGAGGACGCGGCGGCTGCGGTCGACCAGCGGCGCCAGATCCGCCAGCAACCCCTCGGCGTCGGCCCGGCTGGCGGTGAGGTGGGGCTCCAGGCCGTAGGCGCGCAGCGAGGCCGCCGTCGCGGGCCCCACCACGGCGACGCGCAGGCGGGGCGGCAGCGCGCCTCCGGTCAGCGGCAGGAAGGCGTCGACGGCATTGGCGGAGGTGAAGACCAGCCAGTCATAGAGCGCCAGCTCGGAGGCCGCGCGTTCGAGGGGGCGAGGGTCGGCGGGGGGGATGACTTCGAGGAGCGGGAGGTGCTCGACGGTGAAATCAGCGGCGCGGAAGGCTGCGGTCAGCCCTGCGGCCTGATGGGCGGCGCGGGTGATGACGACCCTCACCCCCGGCCCCTCTCCCGCAAGCGGGAGAGGGGTGAACAGCAAGACCGCTGATTCCCTATCCCTTCTTTCCCTGTCTTTGCTTTGCTCCCCTCTCCCGCTCGCGGGAGAGGGGCCGGGGGTGAGGGCGTCCTATCCACCCCGGATCCGCCCCAGCACCTCGTCCGCCCCTTCCCGGCGCATCGCCGCGACGCAGGCATCCGCGACCGCTTCCGGATCGGTCCCGGTCGCTTCGCCGCGTGCCGTGTGCCGGCCGTCCGGCGTGGCGAGCAGGGCTGTGAGGCGGAGATGGCCGTCCTCCTCGCGCGCCCAGGCGGCCAGGGGGAGGGTGCAGTCGGCTCCGAAGGCGGCGACCACGCGGCGCTCGGCAACGGCGGCGCGCGCCGTCGCCGCATGATCCAGGGCGCGGCAGAAGGCTTCGGCCGGGCTGCCGGCGCGCACCTCCAGCGCCAGCGTGCCCTGGGTGGGCGCCGGAATCAGCACGTCCGTGGGGATGGGATGCAGGGGTAAGTCCGCCAGGCCGAGCCGCTGGAGGCCAGCCCCGGCGAGGACCACGCCGCCCGCGCCGCTCTCGCGCCACTTGCGCAACCGGGTGTCGACGTTGCCCCGGAGTGGCTCGACCCGCAGATCGGGACGCCGCATCAGGATCTGCGCCCGCCGCCGCAGCGCGCCGGTCAGCACCACGGCGCCTTCGGGCAGCCCGTCGAGGCCGTCGGCGGCCTCGCTGACCAGCACGTCCCGCGGATCGGCCCGCTCCGGATGCGCGGCCACCATCAGCCCCGCGGGCAGGCGGACCGGCAGGTCCTTCATGCTGTGGACCGCCAGGTCGAGCGAGCCGTCCAGCAGCCCGGTCTCCAGCTCCTGGGTGAACAGCCCCTTGCCGCCGACCTTGGCGAGATCGCCGGGCACCACGTCGCCGGTGGTGACGATGGGGACCAGCTCGACGGTCAGGCCGGGCCAGCGCGCTTCGAGAGCGCGGGCCATCATGCCGGATTGGGCCAGGGCGAGGGGGCTTCGGCGGGTGCCGAGGCGAAGGGTCCCGCCGGTGGGATCAACATCAGCGTCGGTCATGGTCCTCGGAAGGCTCGTCGTCGTCCAGGTGGAAGAGCTCGCGGACGAACTCCAGGTGCGACAGATCCTGCGCGCCGTTGCGGGAGCGCAGCCGGGTGCTCGGGTGGTGGAGGATCTTGCGCACCAGCGAGCGCGTCAGGCGCTCGAGATCCGCGTGCGTCTCGGCCGGGAAGCGGGAGAGGACCGCGGTCACCTCGTCCTGGCGGATGCGCTCGGCCTGCTTCTGCAGACTGGCGACCACCGGTTCGGCTTCGAGGCTGTGGAACCAATGCCGGAAGTGGTCGAGCTCCTGCTCGACGATCTCCTCGACGTGAGGGACCTCTTCCCGCCGCCGCTTCAGGTTGCGTTGGATGATGTGCTCCAGCGCGTCGATCGCATGCAGGAAGAGGTTGTCGATCTTCGCCGCGGACGGCTCGACGTTGCGCGGCACCCCGAGGTCGACCACCAGGAGGGGACGGGGCGACCGGCTCTTCATTGCCTCCTTGAGCTGCTTGCGGGTGAGCACCGGCTCGTCCGCACCCGTGGAGACCACCACCAGGTCCGCCGAGCGCACCGCCTCCATGCGTTGCTCGAAGGGGACAAGCTCGGCCTGGGGGAATTCCTCCTTGAATTGCTGGGCGCGCTCGACGCTGCGGTTCGCCACCACCAGCTCGCGGGCGCCGCGCTCGACCAGCGGCCGGGCCACCGAGCGGGCGATCTCGCCGGCGCCGACGAGCAGCACGCGGCACTCTTCGAGGCCTGAGAAGATGTTGCGCGCCAGCTCCACCACGGCATAGCCGATCGAGACCGCGCCCGCGGTGATGGCCGTCTCCTGGCGGCTGCGTGCCCCGGCGGAGAAGGCGCTGCGCAGCAGACGGCGCACCACCGGGCCGCTGGCGCCCACCGTCTCGGCCAGCGCGGCCGACTGCTTGATCTGGCCGAGGATCTCCGGCTCGCCGAGCACCATCGACTCCAGGCCGCTGGCGACGCCGAGCAGGTGGCGGGCCGCCTCGCCGTTGCGCTTCACGTAGAGCCGGCCGGGCTTTTCGAGGTCCGGCGCGCGGTTGAGGAAGATCAGCTCGAGGACGGAGCGGTAGGCTTCGTCCTCATCCCGCGGCTGGATGTAGACCTCCGTCCGGTTGCAGGTGGAGAGCAGATAGGCCTCCGCGATGCCGGGCCGGGCGAGCAGGTGGACCAGCGCGTGCTCGCTGTCCTCGCCATGGAAGGCGACGCGCTCCCGGATCTCGATCGGCGAGCAGCGGAAGTCCGTGCCCACCAGCAGCAGAGGGGGATCCGCCGGGAGCGACATACGGCCTTCACAGGAACCCGTGGAAGTCGGTGAAGAAGAAGTTCACCGCCACCAGCGAGAAGAGGATGGCGCACAGGCCGGCGAGACTGGCCACGGCCGTCTGCCGCCCCTGCCACCGGCGCAGCCGCCGCAGCAGGAGCGCCGAGGCGTAGAGCACCCAGGTGGCGAGCGTCACCAGGATCTTGGGATCGCGCAGCCAGGCGTTGTGGTAGAGCTGCTCCGCGTAGAACGCACCGGAGATCACCGCGCCGGTCAGCGCCAGGAAACCGATCGAGAGCGCGCCGAGCATCATCCGCTCCAGCACCTCGAGCGGCGGCAGCTTGCCGTAGAAGGTGGAGAAGCGCCCGGCCTTCAGGTCGCGGTAGAGCTGCAGGAACAGGAACGCGTACGCCGCTCCGACCACGAACGCGGCATAGCCGAGCAGGGCGAGCGACACGTGCGTGGAGAACAGCGGATCATGGAAGATCTGCCGGTCCGGCGGGTTGGGCCGGACCAGGACCGAGGAGAGGAGCTGGAAGAAGAAGACCAGCGCCACCATCCAGAAGCCGGTCGAGCGCTCCCGGCCGTGCCATTCGACGAAGACGTAGACGATCGCCACCGCGAGCGCCACGATGGAGAGCGCCTGGGAGACCGTCGCCGCCGGGAACTGCCGGTGCCGCAGGATCAGGCACACCAGATAGGCCAGGTGGAGCACCACCGCGCCGTGCAGGGCCGGCGTCGCCACCCGCCCGGCGGTGGGGTGGGCGGCGAAGAACACGAAACCATAGGCCACCGCCGCTCCAAGATAGAGGAGCGGGAGCAGAAGGGTGGCGAGATCGAGAAACGTGCTCATCTGAGTGAGATCATGCTACACCATCCAGGAGACATGGTTCCCACCCGTCGGGAAGGGCCGGTATTGCCGTCCCCTCTCTCCTTTGGTAGTGTCGCGGCCCGGTTTCACCAGGGATTGGGCAAAGATTGGAAGATGCCATGGCCAACGTAATCATTGTCGGGATGCAGTGGGGGGACGAGGGGAAGGGGAAGATCGTCGATCTCCTCTGCCCGGCCTTCGAAGGGGTGGTGCGCTATCAGGGGGGCCACAACGCGGGGCACACCGTGCGGTTCCGCGACCGCCACTTCTCGCTGCACCTGATCCCGTCGGGCATCCTCCACGAGGGGATGCTCTGCGTCCTCGGCAACGGCATGGTCATCTCGCCCGAAGCCTTCCTCACGGAGCTCGGGCGGCTCCACGACGCCGGGGTCCGCTCCGAGGGACGGCTCTTCATCTCGAACCGCGCCCACGTCCTGCTGCCCTGCCACGCCCGGCTCGACCAGGCGCGGGAGGAGGCGCGCGGCGCCGGCAAGATCGGCACCACCTCCCGCGGCATCGGCCCGGCCTATGAGAGCAAGATCTCGCGCTGCGGCCTGCGGATGTGCGACCTCTTCGCGCCGGATCTCGACGAGCGCCTGCGCGCCCAGGTCGCCAAGATCCAGGGCGAGCTGCGCAGCCTCGGGGTGGAGGAGCTGCCGGACCCCGAGTCCTACCCCGAGTCCTGCCGCGCGTGGGGCGAGCGGCTCAAGCCGCTCCTGCGCGACACCGAGCAGCTCCTGAACGGCTGGATCCGCGACGGCCGGAGCATCCTCTTCGAAGGTGCCCAGGGGGCGCTCCTCGACGTGGACCACGGGACCTATCCCTACGTCACCAGCTCCAATTCGACCTCCGGCGGCGCCTGCACCGGCACCGGCGTGCCGCCGACGCGGATCGATGGCGCCATCGGCGTCCTCAAGGCCTACACGACCCGGGTCGGAGGCGGCCCCTTCCCGAGCGAGCTCCACGGCGACACCGCGGAGTTCCTGCGGAAGCGCGGCAACGAATATGGCACCACGACCGGCCGGCCCCGCCGCTGCGGCTGGCTCGACACCGTGGTGGCGCGCTACGCCCAACTCCTGAACGGGGTGGACGCCATCGCCCTCACCAAGCTCGACGTCCTGGACGATTTCGACGAGATCCCGGTCTGCACCGGCTACCGCGTCAAGGGCGAGATCCTGCGCGACCTGCCGCCGGACCAGTGGAGCCTGGAGAACGTGGAGCCGGTCCTGAAAACCATGAAGGGCTGGAAGAAGCCCACCGTGGGCATCCTGGAGCAGGCCGATCTGCCGCAGGAGGCCCGCGACTACGTCGACTTTATCGAGCAGGAGATCGCCGCGCCCATCGCCCTGACCTCCACCGGACCCCGCCGCGAAGAGACGATCATCCGCGAGCACCCCGTCCTCGCCCACCTGACCGCCGGGCGGCTCGGGGCGGTGCTGGAACAGCGCTGAGCCCTCACCCCCGGCCCCTCTCCCGCAAGCGGGAGAGGGGAGCAAAGCAAAGGCAGAAGACCGAGTTTCCTTGCTGTTCCCCCCTCTCCCACTCGTGGGAGAGGGGCCGGGGGTGAGGGCTCCTGTCCCGCCTCGCCCCTCTGAAGCACCCTCCTTTGTGTAGCAGTCCTCTGTTCCCGTTGTTTCACATTCGATGTGTTTCTTCGCAGCCGGCGCGGCGCCGGTCTGCTTTTCGAAGAGGAGAGGTGTGCTATGTCCTGGAGCCTGAAAAAGGGTGGGATGGTGGCGGGCATCGCGCTCGCGCTGGTGGGCGCGGTCCTGCCGGCGGAGGCGGCACGGGTCAAGGTCGGCGACGAGATCGCCTACCCGGTGAACACCCCCAAGGTCTATCCGGCGGGCGGCGCGACGCGGCCGGTCGCCTGGGCGGAGACGATCGTCTCGCCGGGCGCCAAGTTCCTGCGTCTCCACTTCCAGAGGTTCAACCTTCCGGACGGTGATTTCCTCACCGTCTCCAGCCCGGACGGTTCCGAGTTCTGGACCTACACGGGCAAGGGGCCGCTGGGCACCGGCGAGTTCTGGTCGTTCAGCGTCGACGGCGACGTGGCGGTCGTCGAGCTGCACACCGGCGACCGCATCGAGAAGGGGAAGGCGCGGCGCTACGGTGCATCGATCGACCGCATCGCTCACGGCACCGAGCCGCTCGGAGGCGAGGACGTCGAGTCCAAGGTCATCTGCGGCACGGATGGCCGCCGCGACGCGGCCTGCTATTCGACCATCAACACCCGGCCGGTGGCCCGCCTCTCCTTCCAGAGCGGCGGCTCGAGCTTCGTCTGCACGGGCTGGCTCGTGGCAGGCTCGAACAGCAGCACGATGATCACCAACAACCATTGCTTCACGACCCAGAGCGAGGTCAACACTGTGCAGGCGCGGTTCAACTACCAGCGGACCACCTGCGGCGGCTCGACCACGGCCGCCTATTCGACCTACACCGGTGGCACCTTCCTCAAGACCAGCTCGACTCTCGACTACACCCTGTTCACCCTCCTGGGAAACCCCGAGGCCACCTGGGGCGAGTACACCGCCACCAGCAAGACCCCGACGATCGGGTTGGCCATCAACTTCCCGCAGCATGGCGGCGGCAACGTGAAGACGGTGGGTTTCTGGAAGGATTCGGCGCAGACCCTGCGCTGCGACGTCGCCGCGACGGGCGGCAGCTACGGCTATGCCACGGGAAGCCAGATGGACTACTCCTGCGACAGCGAGGGCGGCTCCTCCGGCTCGCCGATCATGGACGCCGGGACGGGCCGGATCATCGGCCTGCACCATCTGGGCGGCGTCTCGAGCTCTCCCTGCGAGAACGCCGGGACGATGATGAAGAACGTCTGCCCGAACGCCGGCGCGCTGCTGACCTGCGCCACCAACTAGAGCTGTCAGCCATGGACCTCCGGCTGCGGCCGGGGGTCCGTCCTCCGTCCGCTTCCGCTATACTTCCCGCCCTGGGGGCTGTTAGCTCAGTTGGTAGAGCAGCGGACTTTTAATCCGCGGGTCCAGGGTTCGAGTCCCTGACGGCCCACCATTTAGTTTCAAGTAGTTACGCTCGGTGCTATCCTCGCTCTGTGGGCTCTTCGGGGACAATTTCGGGACACTGAGGAGCGAGACATGGGTACGAAGAAGGCTGAACGCACCGAGAAGACGACATATTCCGGCATCTATAAGCGGCTCTACGGCGGGAAGCTGGTGGGGTACCAGTGCAAGCCGCGCCGCCTCGGTCTTGACGCGCCAAGCAAGACTTTTGACCGGCTCACAGACGCCCGCACGTGGATGGAGCTTCAGCACGCGGCCGAGCGCCGCGCGGCTGTAGGCGGTGCCCCCAAGGCCAAGCTCAACGAGGCAATCGACAGGTACGTCGAGAAGGAGCTGCCCAAGCTCGCTGAATAGACGGCAGGCACCTACTCCCCCAGGCACCTACTCCGGCAGGCACCTACTCCGGGAACGAGGAGAGCTTCGGATTCCGGTCGCTCGTGCACTACTCCGCGTCCAGAGGTGAGCACCCTAGCAGTTGCGGAGCTCCAAGTAGTCCGCACAGAGGATCGAGTAGCCGTCGCCGGGGCCCATCTGGCATTCCACCGACGGATTCGCCCTGCAGAAGTTGCAGGAACAGCTGTTGGTGGCGGAGGAGCTCTCCGGGGTGAGCCCGGTGAAGGCGAGGAGCCCGGCGATCGCGAGCAGGCGCAAAGCGAAGCGAAGACGGATCATGGTCAGTCCTTTCCGGCGCGTTGCGCGCGGGCACACCTTCCATGGACGGCTCCACCGCAACGCGGCCTCTACTGAGAAGGTGCGCGGGTCTGGAGGAAGAGAGCCGCTACACCAGCGCGTGGCACACCTCTTTCGGGGGAAGGGAAGGTGACCTCGCGAAATGGGTGGCACCTACTCCGGCACCTACTCCGGGAGGAGAAGCCCTCCGTAAGGCCCTTCGCCCCTGGCCCCTCTCCCGCCCGTCCGCTCGCGGGAGAGGGGAAGCCTCCGGGCGCCTACTCCGAGGGGCACCTACTCCAGCAGGGTTCTCTTCCGCGTAGTGAAGAGCCAGGCGGCCGACCGCGAGATCGACGACTTCATGACTGTCCCACGCTCGCGCCCGTGCCCAGGGTGACGAGAAGCTCGTCCAGTTGCTCGAACGTCTCGCCCATCGCATCCGCCGCCCCGGTGCCGGCGGCGTCGAGAGCTTCCCTCGAGGGATAGAGCTCGTGCATGACCAGCAGCGTCTTGCCATCCTTTTCCTCGAAGGTCACCGTGGTGACGGGTCCACCGTCGCCACCTTCGTCATTGGTCCAGACGAGGCGCGAGTGCGGTGTCACTTCGATATACCTACCGAAGAACTCGTCAGGGTTTGAGGCATCGTGGCCGAACACCAAACGATACCTGCCCCCGACACGAACATCCATCTCGCAGGAACGCAGGAACATGCCCATCGACTTCGGCGCCCACCACTGCTTGAACAGCTCGGGCGTGGTCCACGCCTCGAACACGAGGCGCGCCGGAGCGTTGAAAGTTCGCGTGACGACGAGCTCACGGTCGGACTTCCGTTCCACAGTCGTGCGGTTCTTCATCGGTGTGGCCTCACTCTCTCTTCTTGTGTCCATCGACCTTCTCCTTTCGTTTCAATTCCTCGACAACCTTGTCCAACTCGTCGAAGCGTGCTTCCCAGAGCTGGTGGTACCTCTCGATCCATGCCGCCTCTTCCGCAAGGCCGCGTAGGCCGAGCTTGCAGGTCCGCACGCGCCCGACCTTCTCCGTGGTAACGAGCCCCGCCAGCTCCAAGACGCGGACGTGCTTCTTCATGCCCGTGAGGGTCATGTGGAACTTCTCGGCAAGGTCCGTGATTGAAGCGTCTGCACGTCCGAGCTGCTCCAGAACGCCGCGTCGGGTGGCGTCCGAGAGCGCGGCGAACGAGGCATCGAGGCGGGCTCTCGTATACTGAACCATGTGGTTCAGTATAAAGCACAGATTGGCGGCGTGCAAGGGGAGGCCGAGCGTGCGCTGCGTTGCCGGCCGCCTTCTCCCCTAAGTACAAAAGCCACCTACTCTGGTGGCACCTACTTCGGGGGCCAAAGGTGGCTCCCAGGGGGCGGCGCCGGGCGGGCGGGGGCGGAGCCCCGGCGGCGCGAAGCGGCGGACACCCCTGCCTTGCAGGATGGAGGGTGCGGTTGGCGATGAGGATGGGCGGAGAGGGGAGGGCAGTCTGGCGGAGCTTGCGGAGCCAGTCTGCGGGGGGAGGGTGACGTGATCGTGGCCGGATTGTGCGGCCCCCCCCTCCGCCCCCTTCGGATCAGCTCTCTCGCGGATGGGGATCTTCGGGGAGCGGAACGAAATCTGATGTATCAGGAATGGAGAAGCCGGCTAAAATTTCCTAGAACGATGTCACGGTAGCCGCCGGCCACAAGTTGAGCTATAATTTGGGTTGCCAGGGATCGCTTCCGCGACGGCGGTTTTCGGGACAATTTCGGGACATCCGCCCGACCTTCTCCCACCCTGGGCAAGCCGACGAGCTAGGACGAGAGCACCGAAGTCCCTGAGATTAAAGTAAGATCCGGTTGGTGATGGTGGGAACGGATTGCAGAGCAGCGGACTTTTAATCCGCGGGTCCAGGGTTCGAGTCCCTGACGGCCCACCATTTGATTCTCGAGTGGCTTATCCCCTGTCATGAGGTTCACAGCTCCCGCCCTGCCGGGATGATGGCAGGACACTGACATTGGTGTGATCTGCCCGGCGTGGGGTCATGGGAGAGGAGTCGACAGCGATGAGGCATCTTCTGTCTTTGAGCCAATTGGAGCCCGGACAACTGGCGTACCTGGTGCGGCGTTCGGCGGATCTTGCCGCTGGACGCGATCGAGAAAGGAAGCCTCTCGCCGGCAAGACGGTGGGAATCTACTTTCGGCGTTCTTCGACGCGAACCCGGACCTCCTTCACCGTGGGAGCCCAGAAGCTGGGCGCGCAGACCGTCGTCTTCGGACCTCAGGACCTGCAGGTGGTGACCGGAGAGACCCTGGAGGATACCGGGCGGGTGCTTTCGAGCTATCTGGAAGCTCTCGTGGTCCGCACCAACGATGCGCAGTCGGAGATGGAAGCCCTCGCCCGCCAGGACAAGATGGCGATCATCAATGCGATGAGCGCGGAGGAGCACCCCACGCAGGCCGTGGCCGATCTGTCGACCATGCTCGAGGCCCGGGGCGCCCTCGATGGAGTCCACCTTCTCTATCTCGGAGAAGGCAACAACAGCTTGTCGGCGCTCGCGTTCGCGTTTGCCTTGACCCCTCATTCCCGCCTGACCGCCGTCACGCCGGAGAATTACGGCCTGCCGGAAGCGGTGCTGAGCCGCGCGCAAGACATCGGCCGGGACAACGGCTCGATCATCGAGCAGCATCACGACGTCAACGATCTGCCCAAGAATGTCGACGTGGTCTACGCGACCCGCTGGCAGACCATGGGGACCTCCAAACCCGATCCTGACTGGCACACCAAATTCCTGCCCTACACCGTGGACTCCCGCATCATGGAGCGGGTCTCGAAGTCGTATGGCACGATCTTCATGCACGACCTGCCGGCGGTGCGCGGCGACGACGTCACCGACGAGGTGCTCGATGGTCCCCAGAGCCGTGCCTGGCGCCAGGCGCAGCACAAGATGTTCGGCGCCATGTCGGTCCTCGAGTGGTGCCTGAGCGAGACCTGACAGAACCTTTCGGGGTCTCAAGTGACAGAGCTTCAGAGGGCAACACACGCTACCGCACCCGAAACACCTCGACGGGCTCGCTCACCAGGCAGTCCTTGGGGAGTTGATGTAACTGATCGCCTTCATGCAGACGCTCTGCGTCCTTGCAAGCCAGGGCATAGATCTTGAAATACTCTTCCATGCCTTTGTTTTCTTGGCCGATATAGACGAGACCGGAGAACGAGCCGTCGCCACGGACCCCTCGAATGGACGGCTGGATCCAGGTCATCGGGCTCACCAGCACTGGCTCGACCCCCAGAAACGGAGTCAGGCCATCCGGCACGCGTCCTTCCACCCGGATCTTGTAACAGGCCTTCGGAGCTTCAGGGCAGAGCGGATCGTTTCCCTCTCCGACGCGTTGCCCGTCCCGCGGGACGAGGATTTCCGGCGGGGAGCCCTTCTGCTGAAGGCCGCTGTCCTGGGCGGTCGCGGTGGGGGTGCAGGCTCCGAGGAGGCACAGCAGGACGCCACAGAGCCTGTTCAGGAAGGTTCGACTCATTGACAATCTCCTTTCAAAACATGTTCCTTGGCCGCTACGGCGACCGGACCCAGCCAATAGACGGGATGGCCCCGGTGGTCCTCGGGGAAGAGCTGGGAGATCTGCTCTTTTCCGACGAGGAAGTCCCGGTCCGACGAAAGCCCGACATAGACTTGAAAGTTGTCGGGTGCGCCATACTCGACCGGAAGGCGAAGCTCCCAGCCCGGCTCCGCGGGAGTTGTAAAATCGGGCTGCTCGTGAAAGTAGGTTTTGGCCCTCTCGGCGTACAGCACGGCCGTCGCGTAAAAACCAGGCTGGTGGACGCGGACTCTGGCGACTCCCGAACCGACACATAGAGTGTCGCCTGCTCGCGGCTCGATGATCTCGGCAATCGGGCCGCAGCGGACCAGGGGAAAGTCTCTGAATCCCTCGGCCGTGAGCAACTGCGCCCCTTGGCGACCCTTGCTCCTTGTCTTCACCGTCATCTGCACCAAGGAGGAGAGCTCGGCCACGGAGATCACTGTCGGCTTGGTGCTGACTTCCTCGCAGTGCAGGCGATCCAGAAGGGCACCGGTGAAGAAACCGTTTCGCCTCTCAGGATCGGGCCAGGCGGGCTTTCCGGGTCCGGTTGCGAGAAGTACTGCATAGCCCTGCCGGCGCGCGAGGGCTTTCTCCACCCCGAGCGGTGCGGCCGAACGGGAATCGGGATCGGCCGGGCCCGCCGCCCGCCTCGGCTCGGCGGGGGTGAAAGCCGTCCGGCACGTGTCCTGGATCAGCAGGGTCTGGCCCCCCGATCGAATCTGGGTGATCGCGAAAATCTCCTCCTCACCGAGAGCGGTATCTTGTGAATCGAGAGATGAGTCCTGCGTCAGGAAGTACTGATTTCCGTCGAAGTATCCATGAGTCGCAAGGAAGACATACAGGACCCCATTGGATTCCACCAGCCTTGCCTGCTCTTCCAGAGCCGTTGTGATCGCAGCCTTCGTCGCCGGCCCCGTGAGCGCATCGGCGTTCATAAGCTCCGCGAGGCGCTCCACGGAGCCTCCACTCGGCTCACCGGATAGCAGCAGACGTACACGGTTTACCGGCAAGAGCCTGTGCTCGATGGACAGAGCGTACGCAAGGTCGATGGCATCGTTGACGGCATAGAGCACGTCCTGATTGCCATTCAGGTGGCGAAATTTCTCCACACCGATGAAGACCCCGGCCGATTGTCTGGGCAAGGACGGAACCGAAGAGGGCTCCAGAGACCTCGCGATTGGAGGGGGAGGTTCTTCGTTGTCCGGGTCCCAACAACCGATCTCCAGGCAGGCCAGGACCAGGCAGAGAGGGAGGTTGTTTCCTTTGCTCATCGCTCGCTTCTCGTCGCGTCTTGGTCACAATTGTCGTGCTTCACTCCCTGGTTTTCTTGACGGTCACCATTTTTGCAGCACAGGCTGCGGCCGGCATAGGGATCGGCCGGTAGTCGCTCGCAGCCATGGAGTCACTGAGGTACTTCTGGAGCTGAAGATTCTGTTGGGAATCGAAAACGGCTGCGGTTATGTCGAAGTCCCAGCCGATGTCCTGGGAACCGCCAAAGGTGGCGGGTATCTTCCATCTGCCGGTGCCAGGGTCGATCAGGCCCTCATCCTGAGGCCACCAGACAGCACGAATCCGGTAGGAGTCGCGGCGCACAAAGACCCAAAGATGATGGCCGGCGGGGAGCGTTGCATTCCCTTCTACAGTGATGGTGCCGCCCACATCCTGGCCGGTGCGGGGCTCGGTTACTCTGACGGCGCAGCTCGCAGCGGTTTTCTGGGCGACGACCAGAGCCGCTACCGGTAGAAGAGCAAGCAGAGAACAGGCGAAAATCAAGCCCTTGCGTTTCATTGATCGGTTCTCCTTGAACGAGGATTTGCGCTGGATTGCGCCAAAAGCGGGTCGAGGAGCTGCCTGTAGATCCGTATGCCCTCATCGGCCCGGCTGCTCTCGTCGAGCTGTTGCGCCCGCGCCACCAAGCCTTGGTTCAGTGTCGCGAGAGTCGCAGCTGGAAGTTCCTGGAAAGCCTCCCAGTAGAGCCGAAAGCTCCGCTCTACGTTGTCCGGCCCGCCCACCGCCAGGAGGTTTGCGGCAGCCCGAATCTTGTCGAGCAGCTCGGGGGTGACTGGTTGCAGTGTCGGCTCCGGCACAGGAGCGAGTTTCTTCGAGTCGCATCGAAACAAAATGAAGTCGTCCGCTCCGCCCCCAGTACGCAGCTCCGGCTGCTGGCGCCCCCAGCTCTGCTTCGCCACCTCCTTGCTGACAAGAGAGGTCAATCCTCTCAGGGTTTTGACCTCCTCGCCGTCCTGGCAGTGCAGACTGGTCAGAATGGCACCGGTGAAGAATCCATTCCTGTCGCCAGAATACGCGAACTGCCCGCCGCTCGCGGCAGAGAAGACTGCGTACCCCTGGTTCGCCGCCAAGGTGTCGGTCAGCTCGGTCGGCATGACCGAACGGCGATCCGGCTCACCGGGCGAGCTGCCCTTCCAGGAGGGTTTCACGAGTTGCTCACGGCATGCGTCGATCAGCAAAAGCTTCAGGCCACCGCCAGGCCCGGCTTGAGTGGCCTGGAGGAGATTTTCGGCGGTGACACCGGTCCGGAACTCCAGGAGCGAGTCTTCAGTTATGAGGAAGTGCTCGCCGCCGTCGGAAAACCCATGCGTCGAGATCGACAAAACCAGGACACCCCCTCGGGTCACCAACTTGCTCTGCTCCTTCACGAGCGAGTAGATGTCCGCCTGCCGCGCGGACTGTCGCTTCGCGCCGAGATCGAGGAGCCGGCGGAGACGGTCCCGCGAGTCACCGACTGGCTCACCGGCCAACAGCAGGAGAACGCGATTCGCTGGCAGCATCCCATGCTCGATGACGAGCGAATGGGCCAGGTCCACGGCGTCGTTCACGGCAAAGCGGACGTCGAGCAAGGAGTAGTCGTACGAGAACTTCTCGACGCCGATGAAGACTCCTGCGGAATGCTGTGGCAGCGGAACGCGCGCGTCTGAAGCGGGCGCTACCTCGGCGCAATGGAGCACGGTGAAGGTGAGCAGCAAGATGGCAAGAACCCCGGTCCATCGTATCCTTGGCGTTGTGGCCATCATGATCGTGCTCCGGGTTAACCGCGGCCTGGATTTAAATTAATCGGTCCTCTTCGTCACCGTCACCATTCGAGACGCGCACACCGCAACCGGCATCGTGATCGGCTGGTAATTCTTGCTGAGATCGGCATTCTCTTGGAGCTTCTTGAGCTGGGCATGCTCCTGCGGACCGAAGATGGCCGCAATCACATCAAACGGATGACCGAAGTTCTGCCCGGGGCTGCCGAACGTGGCTGGATGTTCCCATTCCTCCTTCGCAGCATCGATCTGAATGGGCTCTCCTTGAGGCCACCACTTCTCCTGCGTCCTGTAGGTGTATACGGGCCGGACGAAGACCCAGAGGTGATCCCCGGTCGGGATCTCCGCGGAGACCTTGATCATGCCTTGAAGAGTTACATCCTGATTCGTGCGCGGCTCTTTGATCTCGACCTCGCATGTCTCTGCATTTTGGGCGGCCAGTGGAGACGAGAGGACGAGCAGATGAGCGAGAAGAGCGATGGCCATCGAGTTTTTCCAGATCATGGGTTGTTCCTCCTGCCAGAAAAAGACACGGTCGCCTTCACAAAGTGTCGAGGTGTTTCACCGGGCTGGCGGCACGGAGGTGAACACTTTGCGCTCCACCGACCAGAGGGCCGGCGTGAGGACCGGAGCGGCCGACCGGTCCGTGCCGCCGGTGATGGAAAGCAGCTCCTCCAAAGGAGTTCCCCCCAAGGGGCCGCGAGGCCGCACACCTTGCCATTCGAGGATCCAGGGATTGGGAATCTGCTCGGCGCTGCTCAGCAGGAAGTAGGTGTCGACTCCGTATGGCGGGGTGACCCGGAACGTCCCCGCGGGAGCCAGGGCGACCTCCGCCGGGGTGCCGGGGGAGACTGGAAAGCGGTTCCCCACCGGACCGCTCCTCGGGAAGAGAAGGATGCTGTTGCCGGAGCTGTCGATGACAAAGACGTAGAAGTACCGCGGCTCGATCTGGGCCGGAGGCGGTGTCTGCCGCGCTTGGAGAAAGAGGCTGTAGTCCTCCTGGCCGGTGAGACTGCTGTCCATGACGGGGGCGCCGCCGGCGTTCGGCCGGAGGGCGAGCTGGTAGGGCGAGCCCGCTCCGGGAGGCGTTTCGAGATGCAGCCAGGCGTGGATCTTCCGCAGCCGGAGGACGGATTCCCGGAGGCCCGTTGGATCGGCTGGGAGATGCCATCGCGTCCGGACCGGAAGGCCGCTCCGCTCCCGGTCGGCTGCTGCGGCTCCAGGGCGCAGCCAGGCGTACTCGGGCCCTTGGGCGGCGAGCCGGCCGGCCAGGACGTAATCGGCCTCCTCCGGCCGGTCGGTGGCCACGATTCCGGCCGCGTCGGTGCCAGCTCCCAGCCGGAGCGCGTCCGCCAAGGCGGCGGGCGCGGGGAGCTGGACGAACAGAGTGGGAGCTCCTCCTGTTTCTTTGATCCTTTCCAGCACGGAAGGGGCGTCCGCCGTTCCGAGGGGGTCCACTCTCTGGCCGGAGAGCAGCTCCAAGGTCTGCCCGCGCCAGCGGAGGACGTGAGTCGGGGCCTGCTGGGTCGGGTCGTCACTCCAGCGGACTCCCTGGTGCGGCGCTTCCCGGGCCAGCTCCCGGGCCAACGCGATGGCGGCGCTCACGTCACCGGCTGTGGCCATCCAGACCCGGAGAGGGCTGCCGGGGAGCGCCGTCCATCGAACGACCTCGGTGAGCGCTCCCGGTTGCAGGAGAGCCGGCGCGGTGCGCTCCGGTCCCGGCACGATGCGGCCCTCGCTGCGGCTGAAGTCGTGGACCGCCGTCACCTCGATCCGGACCGCCGGGTTCGGTGGGAGGGCGCGAAGCTGGCTGCCCACGGTGAGGCCATTGACCAGACCCCCCTGAAGAACCACGGTTCCATCGTGTTGGATGCTCTCGACCGCGACCACCGCGCGTCCGGGGCGCTGCGCGGCGCGCTCTCCGAGGAAGGGAGCCCGGCGTGCCTCGGCGATGCCGGCCAGGACGGGCTCCTGATAGCGCTTTTCCGCCTGCAGGCGCGCCCTGGCGCGCAGGTAGGTCTCTTCCGCCGGCTCGCCGGCCACGGAGTCCCGCAAGGCCCGCACCAGGGCCAGAGAAAAGGCACCGTGCGGCTGTTGCTGCTCATCCCAGGTTTCCCAGGCCAGGTCATGGTCCTGGGCCGCCGAGAGCACCAGGGCTCCGCGCTCTTCCGGTGAGGGAGAGACCGGCGATCCATCGTGCAGAGGGCGTGGATCCGGCTCCACGCTACGGAAGCGGGCGCCGACGAGAAGGCCCCGCGCGCCGGAGCCGCTGTGGCAACTGTCGAGCGCGATGGTGAGATGCGCGCGCCGGTCGAGGATGCGGTTGAACCGCGCGCGCAGCTCCTTGTCCCGGATGTCCAGCGCCCCCCGGAGCGTGTCCGCCGGGACGATGGTTTCATCTTGCCGGTCCGGCTCGTCGGACCCTGGATTCGTGACCTGCGAGCCGTGTCCGGAAAAATAGAAGAAGGCGATGTCCTCCGGGCCGGAGGGTGCGGTCAGATGCGTGTCGATGGCCTGGAGAATGGCCTCGCGGGTCGCCGCCTGATCGGTCAGGACGAGGATGTCCCCTGGCGCGAAGCCATAGAGAGCGAGGAGCATCTGCCGCACCGACTGGACGTCGTTGACCGCTCCGCTCAGGTTCGGCACCGAGAGCCGCCCGGGCGGGGCTCCCGGAGGCGCCAGAGGGAGATGGGAGGCCGAATAGTCGTTGATCCCGACGAGAAGGGCGCGGCGCCGGGCGGTGGAGGCCGGACGGATCTCCGCCGGTCTCTCCTCCTGTGGCGGATCGAGGGTTGCCGGAGAGTCCTGTGAATCCGGCCGGGGCTCAGGGCTCCGTGCGCTGCAGGCAAGGAGGCTCAGACAGAGGGCGCAACAGATTCTCCACGACCGCACGAAATGACTCATCGGTGGCTCCTCCTCGAACAGATCGGTCCCGCGGACCGTTCTGTCCTGGAAGACACGCCGGAGAGCGGGAAGTGTCAGCGCACGCCGGCGGGGAGCTGGATCGTATAGGTAGCCAGGAGATGGCGGTGGCCGTCTCGTACGCCGTAGAGCTCGAGCCGATGCGGAGCTCCCGATTTCAGGAAGGCTCGCGGCGCCCAGATCTCGAAAACGTTGCCGGCGGGCCGGGGCGCCGAGGTGCTCCACGTCTCCGTCTCGGCGCTCCCAAGCACCTCCACGGTCCGGAGGTGGTACTCGGGGTACGGTGGATGGTCAGCCACGGCCAGTGTCAGGAGAAAGGACTCCGCATCCGTGGGGAGAGGCATCGGGGTTTCTTCCGCGCCGCGCGCGCCGTCCGGCAGGAGCAGGTGATGCTCGGGATGGAGGCGAGGCTCCGCGAGCTGGCGGGTGAGCGTCTCCATGTCCATCCGCGCCTGGACCACGAGGAGCCCGAGCACGCCGGCCAGCCCGAGGGCCGCCACGGTGGAGAGGCGCCAGCGGAAGAGGGCGCTTGCGAAGAGCGCGCTCAGGTCGAGCCAACGCAGCCGTTGGGGCGGCGCCGGTGGCACGAGAGTCGGGGCGGGAGCCGGAACCGGCGGCTCGGCGGCCAGGCGCGCCTCGAGCGCCGCCCAATCCTGCTCCAGCACGTCGTCCGGGAGGAAATCGGGATCGCCGGGCCGGATCTCCTCGGGAAAGGGCATCGCCACCGCCCGCGCGAGCGCGGGGTAGCAGCAGAGCAGCTCCCGGATGCGAGAGGCCTCCTCCCCCTTGAGCTCCCCGCGAGAAAAGGCGAGGAGCTCGTCGTCCGTGGGAGCATCACCCAGTCTCTGGCGACCCTCCGCGAGGAGCTCCCGATCAGCGGCATCCCAATCAGTTCTCTTGATCACGGTCACACCTCCGGGCGCCCGTTGGGCCGATCGAATCCTACCGGCTCTTCCCCGAGCTTCGCGCGCAGCAAATTCCTGGCATCGTTGAGACGCCCTTTGACCGCATCCATCGTGATTCCCAGAATCGTCTCGATCTCGCGATACGAGAGGCCGCGACGTCGAAGCTGAAAACACATCCGGGTTTTGGGAGGCAACCCTTCGATCGCCTGCTTCAACCGTTGGGTCCGGCGCCTGCTCTCCTCCCGCTCGATCAGCTCGTCCTCCTGGGTGGGGGCAGACTGACCTGTCCATGGATCGAGGGCCACGGAGTCGGGAAGATAGGGCAACGTATCCATGGAGACCTCGAGCCTCGACCGCTTCTGGGTCTTGCCCTCCCGGATGGCGTTCAGGGCTACGCGGCGTGCGATCGTCTCGAGATAGGACCATTCGGCTTCGCCCCGATAGCTCTCCATGCCTTTATAGACACGAACGAAAACCTCTTGTGTCAGATCCCGGGCTTCTTCGAGTGGAAAGCCGAGGCGGACGAAGAATCCGACAACATTGCGGGAATACCGCTGAAAAAGGTGCTCCAGATGGGAAACCGTCGTGGCCACGGATTTCGAGCGCTCCGGCAAACCCTCCGTCGAACAGGTTCTCATGGATATGATCCTCCCGAGCCCGGTCAGGACTCGTCGAGCCCTCGTGCATCTCCCTCCAGGAGAGATAGACACCATGGGAGAGGGTTTGTGTCGGCTCCGGGCACTCAGCGGAAAGTCACACATGCAGAAGCTCCTCCCTGCCAGATCCTGGGCTGCCGCGGCCGCCCTCGGCGCCCTGCTGGCGACCTGTCAGCCGGAGCACTCGGTGCTTCCGAAACCTCCCCGGGAGGCTTGTCTCGAAAGCAATCTCCGGACCCTCGCCCGCTGGCGCTGGGTCGAGCCCCGCCTGAGCGGCGGCTTCTCCTGGCAACCCTGCGAGCGCGGCTTGGCCGCCGTTCGAGGCCTCGGCGAGGTGCGCTGCCCGGCCGGACACCTGGCGGATGTGGCGGTGTCTTTCCCGGATGAGGGCTGCGATGGGGCTGGCCGCGAGCACAGTAAGGCGCTGAGGAGCCTGTTGCGAGCGGAGATCTCCGGCGAGGCGGACGCGGCCCGGCACGCCGAGGAGGCCCTGGAGATGCTGGAATCGCTGACTGCCCGGATACCTGCGGACCCCCGCCTGCTGAGCGATCTGGCGGCCGCCTATCTCCTGCGAGCCCGGAGGATGGATCAGCCGGCCGACCTGCTGCGCTCCCTCGACGCGGCGCAGCGAGCCGTCGATCGGGGCAGGGGCCTGCCGGAGGCGCGCTTCAACCTCGCCCTGGCCCAGGAGGCTCTCCGGCTGCCCGCGAAGGCGGTCCGCTCCTGGGAGCGGTACCGCGAGCGGGATGCCACGTCGGGCTGGGCCGGCGAGGCGGACGAGCGTCGGAGGACGCTGGAGAGGAGATTGGCGCGCGCCGCGGCGGCCGTCCGGCCCCTCAACCGGCAGACCCTCGCGCAGCTCATCCGGCCTTTTCCCGCAGCCACCCAGCGCTATCTCGAAGAAGAAGCGCTGCCCGGCTGGGCGCGCGAGCGGTCGCAGGGCCGGGTCGAGGAGGCGGGGCGGCATCTCGCCGAAATCCAGGCCGTGGCCCGCGAGCTGGCGCAGCGGACCGGCGATCCCTACCTGGACGACGCCGTCCGGCAGGCGGTCCTCGCCGCGGGCTCCCCCGGAGATCCGGAGCAGCTCCGGGATCTTCTGCAAGGCCAACTGGACTTCGGCCAGGCCCGCCTCGCCCAGCAGGCCCAGGAATGGGACGCGGCGGAGGAGCTCTACCGGAAGGCCGGGAGATCGTTCTCGCGGGCCGGCAGCCCGTTGCGGATCGCTGCGGATCTCGGTCTGACCATCGCTCTCTTCCAGAAGCCAGGGGAGGTCCCGTTGTCGCAGGTGCTCGCCCGGCTGGCGCCCCTGGAGCAGGAGGCCCGGGCGCACGGATACCGGCATCTCCTGGGGCGCATCCTATGGATCCGCGCTCTCTGCCTCTCCTTCCAGGGCCGTCCGGTGGAAGCGCTCGCGCTCTACGACGAAGCGATCCAGGGCTTCGGCCAGATCGGCGATCGCGAGAACGTCGCCAATCTCCGGGTCCGGAAGGCGGGGCTCTTTCGCGTCCTCGGCGAGAGCGAGCTCGCCTGGCGGGAGGTCTTCCAGGCGTTGCCGGATCTCTCGCGGATCGTCGATCTCCAGTCCCGGCACCACCTCCTCGGCGAAGCGGCGGCGGCGACTCTCGCGCTGGGCCATCCTCGCATTGCTCTCCTCTATCAGGACCAGGCCGTCGCAATGATCGATCAGGCCCTGCGGGAGGCCAGCCTGGCAGGGCGGAGCGAGGAGACCCGGGGATTGCGGCTCAACCTGGCCGTCAGCCTGCGCGCCCGCGGGGCGATCCAGGCCCATGCCGGGCGCTATGGCTTGGCGGAGACCGATGTCGATCAAGCCATGGGGCTGGCGCAGGAGCCTTCCGACGAAAACATCCGCCGCCTGCTCCAGGCACGGATTCTGGAAGTCCGCGGAACGACGCTCGCGGCATCCGACCCACGGCGGGCGATCGAATCCCTGACCGAGGCCCTCCAACTTTCCCCCTCCGGCGAATACCGGGCCTTCCGGGCGTCCCTCCATTTTCAGATCGCGTTTGCCCGGCGCACGCTGCGGCAGGACGCCGAGGCCGAGGAGAGCCTGAGGGCGGGGATCGAGGAGCTGCGGACCGAGGAGCGGACGATTCTCGCCGGCCGCCAGCGGGGCCAGGGCGAGGAGCTCTGGACGGCCTCGTTCTCCCGCCCGCAGGAAGCGTACCGGCTGCTGATCCGCTTCCTGGCGGACCATGGACGCAAGGAAGCGGCGTTCGAGCAGGCGGAGAAGGCGCGCGCCTTCGAGCCGCTGGACCTCGTGCTCCGGCTCCCCTTCGCTCCCAAGGCATTCCAGCGGCTGGCCAGGAACGGCGAGCCACTGCCGCTCGCCGAAATCCAGAAGCACCTGCCGCCGGGCACCGTTCTGATCGAATATTGCGTGGTCGACGATCGACTGCTCCTTTGGATCCTCTGGCGCGACGGGCTCGAGCTGTTGATGCGCGCCGTGGACCGCTCCGCTCTCGAGCAGTGGGCCCGCGCGCTCGAGACGAGCGCTCTGCAGCGCAGCGCCCGGGGCTTCGAGAAGGGCCTGGCCGCGCCGTATCCCGACCTGATCGCCGCGCCGCTGGCGGTGATCGAAACATCTCTCGGCGGGCGGGAGAAGATCGAGAGGCTCGTCTTCATTCCGGACGGGCCTCTCCACGGCCTGCCGCTGGCCGCTCTCCGGAATGCGGAGACAGGGCGCTACCTGATCGAAGATTTTCCCGTCGCGGTCGCGCCCAGCGCCACGCTCTACGTCTATTCCCTGATCCGGGATCGCGAGCTGTCTCCGGAGAATGCTCCATCCGTCCTCCTGGTGGGGAACCCAGCCTTTCGGACCTCGGTGCTGACGAAAGACCTCGCGCCCCTCGCCCACGCCGCCGAAGAGGTGCAGAGCATTCAGCCGTTCTATCCCGGCGCGGTGGTCCTCACTGGCCGTGAGGCCACGGCCGATCGGTTTTTCGAGCTGGCGGGGAAGAGCGCCGTCGTGCATTTCGCGGGTCATGCCGTGGCCAATCCCAGGTTCCCCTTCCGTTCCTTCTTTCCTTTCGCCCCCTCGCCGGGCGACGCGGGGGAGGTCTACGCCGAGGAGCTGCTGAGCCGGCTGGAGCTGCGCAAGACCCGTCTCGTCGTGCTGGCTGCCTGCGACACCGCCGGCGGCCATCCGGTCGGGCCGGAGGGCCTCGCCGCGCTCGTTCGACCGCTGATCACGGCGGGCGCGCCGGCGGTGATGGGCAGCCTCTGGAAAGTGAACGATCCTTTCACCAAGGAGCTTCAGGTGGAGTTTCACCGCCACTACGCCGCGGGAGAGGACGCGGCCAGAGCCCTGCGCAATGCCCAATTGGATTTCCTGAAGAGGGGAGGAGGATACGGCGCGGCGATCTCCTGGGCTCCGTTCCAGGTGATCGGCTATGCCTCTCCGCCCTTTCCCGCAAACCACGCAAGGAGGGATGAGCCATGACCTTCATTCTGCGCATCTTTTTCATGGGACTGGTCGCTTTCGTCCCCAATCGCGACGGGACGGAGCTGACGGTCCTGCTCGTCGAGACCCGGCCGGGGCAGGTCGCCTCGAACGGCGCCGCGATCGCGCTTCATCATCCGATGCTCCTGGCCCGCGCCGCGGACTGCCGGGGAAACTGCGGAATTGCCGCGGGGATCGATCCCCATCTCCTCTTTTGGAAGGACGGGGCCGCCGCCGCCAGCTATCTGGCCGCGGCTCTCGATCACGGCGCCGCCTGGACGCTCGATGGCTCGGATCTGTCGATCCCCGACGCCGAGGCTCGGGAGCGTGGACAGCTCGAGATGCAGCTCGGCGACATCGCCGACCTGGGGCGGATCGCTCCGGGCTCCGGTGTCGTGAAGCCGGACCTGCTCGCACCCCGGCCTCCTCAAAACCTGATCGCCGCTCGGTTCCTGCTCCGCTCCGGGAAGGTCAGACCTTACCGTTTCGTGCGGGAGGACGGCAAGGTCCTGCCCATCGACTTCAAGCCCTTGAACGGCGGTCGTGCGGTGGAGGGCGCGCCTCAGGCCCTTGCGGACTGGATGATGGCCGAAATCGAGGTGGCTGGTGATTCGGTCGAGATCGTGGAGAACCGGTTCGGCGATGAAGGAAGCCGGAGGATCCGACTCGCGCCGGAGAAGGGCGGGGCCGTGGAGCTCGCGGTCATGAACATCCCCGATCCCCCTTCCGAGGAAAGCACCCACGAGGCCCATGCGGCCGACACCCACTTCGAGCTCTACTATAACCTGGCCCAGACGCCTCCGCCTGCCGGGCAACGGCCGGTGCCCCACGTCGCCAAAGGCCGGGGAGCCTTCCTCCGAGACGAGACGTTGCGTTCCGGGCTCCTCGAAGGGCTCAAGCTGAATGGTCCGAAAGGTTTTTACGAGAGGATCATCTGCCCGGTGGCCCAGCTCTCCGCAGGCCAGGCTCCCTGAGCCGGCCGGCTTGACCCGAGGGTCCAGCGGCGGGACCCAACCGTCCTATGATGGGACTATGGAGCGAAACCACCCCATCGTCCTCTTCGACGGCGTCTGCAATCTGTGCAGCGGCTCTGTCCAATTCATCCTGAAGCGGGACCCGGAAGGGAGGTTCCGTTTCGCCTCTCTGCAGTCCGAGGCGGGCCGGAGCCTGATGACGGAGCACGAGCTCGATCCGGACGCCCTGAGCAGCGTCGTGGTCATCGAGGACGGCGGCGCGTACCAGGAGAGCTCGGCCGCGCTGCGGATCGCGCGGCACCTGCCGGGGGCCTGGAAGCTGCTGCGGGTCTTTGTGGTCATCCCGCGGCCGATCCGCGATGCGGTCTACCGGCTGATCGCCCGCAACCGTTACCGCTGGTTCGGCAAGACCGAGGCCTGCTGGCTGCCGACGACGGAGCTGCGGGCGCGGTTTCTTTGACCCGAAGGTCCAGCAGGCTGACCCGAGGGTCGAGAGGGTCTTCCCGAAGTGGGAACGATCTGACCTGAAATGGGCGCGGTCTGACCTGGAACGGGAGCGATCTGATCCGAGCTGGATGCGATCTGACCCACGGCGGATGCGGTTGGATCCGAAGGTCCAGAGGGCCTTCCCGAGCTCGGCGCGAATTGACCCGAAATGGAAACGGTCTGACCCGAGCTCGGCGCGGTCTGACCTGAAAGTGGAGGAGCGCCACCCGAAGGTCGAGCCGGTGGACCCGAAGGTCGAAAACCTCGCCCCGCGGGGCGAGGGGCGTCCGCCGAAGGTCCAATCGTTTCCGCCGCGGGTCAGAGGGCTGGACCCCCGGGTCAGGACACGTCCGCCGAAGGTCCAATCGCTTCCATCCCGGGTCAGGTCGCGCGCTCCTCGGGTCGGCCGCCGTCCGCCGAGGGTCAGATCGCAACCGCGGTGGGTCGAATCGGTTCCGTCGCGGGTCAGATCGATTCCGCCGCGGGTCAGATCGCGTGCTCCGCGGGTCGGTGTCCTAATTCAGTGTGGGTGGTAGAAGGGGGGTGAGCTCGCGCCCGGACCAAAACAGCCCGTTAAAGCGCCATTGTCACCGCCTCGATGCCAAGGTCCACTTGAGCCTCTAACGGCTCACCGGGGGACTGTGGTATCGCGCCCGTATCGCTGAGCTCGTGAAGGAAATCGAGAAGACCGCCGCGGTCGAGCGGGAGAAGAAGGAAGTCGAGCCTCTGGGCGCGGAACAGGTTCAGGCCCAGGATCCCGAGACAAGACCCGAGACTCTCGACAAATCACCAGCTCCCTTTATCCATGCAGCCACCAAGAAGGCGCGGAAGACGCTCTACGAGGCCTACGCCTGGTTCGTAGCCGCCTACCGGGAAGCCGCGGACAAGCTCAGGAAAGGAGATCAAGACGCCGCCTTCCCTCCCGGCAGCTTTCCGCCGCACCTGCCGTTCGTACCGGCCTGAGCCCCCGCACGCTTCCTTGCGGGCTCGACAGAAGCATACGAGCTTGCCGGTCATGGGCCGGCCGGAGGCGGAGGTGTGTTCAATCCGGGTCGTTGAACCGGAGCTTGGGATCTTCGTCGCTCACCGCAGTGCTGTGAACAGCAGAACGACGGGTGCGAGCCATTTGAGAGCAGAGCTATAGGGGGATGTCCGGGGCATGCCGGCGGGAGCTGGCAGGAGAATTTCGCTGACTCCTGGAGAGGAGCGTGGCACCTATCTGGATGGCACGTCCGGGGGTGGGCTTTTCCTCGCAATCCGAGTCGAGTATCCTGTTGGCTGAGGAGACGTGGATGAATCTGCCGGACACCAGGAGCGCGCCCGTCAAGAAGGTTCTCGAGAAGGCCCTCGAGCTCAACGAGCACGATCGTGCCGAGGTCGTCGAAGCACTCCTCGAGAGCCTCGAGGTCGAGGATCCTGAAGAGGAGGCCGCCTTTGTTGCGGAGCTTGAGCGCCGCGCGGCTGAAATGGAATCCGGCGCAGTGAAGGGCATACCCTGGGAGGAGCTCTGGGCAGAGCTCCAGCGTGAGCGCGGTGGCGCGTAGCCCGATTGAATTCCATCCCGCCACCCGCTGGGAAATCAGAAGAGCTGGTTCCTGGTATCGCGACCAAAGCCTCACGGCGGAAGATGGCTTCCTCGCCGAGTTGCGACATGCCGTCGAGCAGGTCTCAATCGCACCCCACCAATGGCCTCTCTACAAAGCCGGGGCCCGGCGCTATGTCTTCAACCGCTATCCGTACAGCTTGATTTACCGTGTCGGCGGAGACGTGGTGAGAGTTCTGGCGGTCGCGCACGACAAACGGCGAGAGGACTACTGGATCGGCCGCCGATGAGGCCGGACGCTGCGCCAAGGACAAATGGTGGGAGGCTATTTCGAGATGATGGCTGGGCATAGGAGGCTGCCTGAGATGAGACGAGTCTGTTTATTGCTGTGCCTCGGCCTGCTCATGCTGGGCGCTGTGGCTGCGGCTGAGACACCTCGCACCCGAGAGGACGAAGAGCAGGAGTGCCGCACGTCCACCCAGCGCACACCGGCTCCGGGCTCCTGGGTCGAGGTCCTTCCGGGGGAGCCCTCCTTGCCACCGAGACGCGGGAAGAGTGCCTGTGGGCTAGGTTGAAGGCAGACGCGAGAGTCAGCGAGGCGGGCACCTTCGTCAAGAAGGGAACGCTCCTCTGGAACGCTGGCGAGGGCCGCTTCTGCCACCGGGAGTCCGCCACCCGCTTCTGCGTCCAGGACAAGGACGCGAATGGAACCTTCGACTGCTCGACTACCATGGGCGGCGGCAAGGGCGTGACCCTGACGACACCCTATGAGGAGATCTGGGTACCTACCGGCACCGGGCCGGGTGACCGACGGAAAGAGCTGGTGCTCCTCGAGGTCGCGCCGGATCGCCTCCGGGCGACGCTCCGGGATAACTGCACATCGAACGAGGTCAGCTACGCGTTGGAGAAAGAGGGCTGGGTCTCCGTGGGGGAGTTCCGCGGCCAGGTGCGCAGGAGCGACACGGGCGTTGAGGTCCGGGTTCAGTAAGGGAGGTTGCCCGTGAGGCACGTCTTGGTCTTGGCAGCCATGATCGCTGTATCCGCACCCCTCCATGCGCAAACGACGGTGATCTGGCGCGACACTCAGCAGACAGCAGGGCAAGCCGCAGCTTCCGCAGTCGCCGGCATCGCGGATCAGATCATGGACGAGCAGCAGCGACTCAGGACAACACCGATGGTCCATCGGAAGATAGGGCTGCGCCCCTCGAAAGGGGAGGAGGTCATGGCAAGACCAGGCGATTCGATCGTCGCTCGCGTGGCCTTCGACGCCTCCTATACGGCTCGACCTACCGCCGACTTCGTCAACACCTCCGGGACGCCGATCCGCGCCGAGGGATTCGAGGTCTACCGCATGCTCAACAACCTGTTCTGCGGGAAGGCGGGCCGCTGCTATGACGACAAGGACCGGGACGGAGACTGGGATGGAGCGGGGCAGGCGAAGGGTCGCTGGGTAGATGTGCCCTATATCGTCACCGAGATCAGGAGCGAGAGGAAAACCGAGCCCCGCAAGGAGCTGGTGTTGCTCTCGGCCGAAGGTCCAGCCGTGGAGCTTCAGGAGAAGATGGACGGAGAGGTGGTATCGCGCTCGCCCTGCGCGACGCTCTCATGCGGCGGGATGACGGTCGAGGTGTTCACCCAAGAAGAGGGCGGGGCAGTCCGCTTTCGGGTGAAGTAAGAAGCGGTGAACAGGCCTAGTACTAAGTCCCCGAAGTTCGTTCCGGGTTTGCTTTGGGATGTCGGGGCGCGTCGTTGCTGGGAGCGCCGGCTTCCAGCCGGCCCCGAGCCGCCAGGATGGCGGCGCTCCCAGCGAAGAGGAATGCGCTCCGATGGACTTCCTGTGCTGCGATGGAAACCCGGAACGAACTTAGGGGACGTAGTACTAGGGCACCATCCTCCGCGGGTCGCCCTACAACGCCTCCAACACCTGCCGCGCCGCCCGCAGCCCGGCGTTGAGCGCCCCTTCCACGGTTCCGTTCTCATCCTGTCCGGCCGTGGCCTCTCCGGAGAAGAACATGGTTTTCCTAACCGGCCGGGCGAGGGCGCGCGCGGCGTTGGCGCCTCCGACGCGCGGGTAGCTGTAGGCGCCTCGCGACCAAGGGTCGATCTGCCAGTCGTGGGTCCAGGCGTCGATCACGCGTGATTCGACCCGGCGGCGGGGGAGGCCCAGTTGGGTGGCCAGCGCGCGGAGGGCTCGGCCGACGATTTCGTCCTTGGGACGGCCGGCGAGCTCGGCGGCGGGCGGGCCGCCGCACCAGGCGACGGCGAGGGGCGCTCGCACCGGGTGGGCCGTCCACCAGACGTGGAAGGTGTCGTCCGCGGTGAACAGGAAGCTCAGGTGGCCGAGGCGGTCATCGTTCGTCCAGGGAGCCTCGCGAAACCAGAAGACCACGCGGAGGACGCTCCCCATGGCGAGGAGGTCGAGGGTCTCCCGCAGACGCGGCGGCTCGGGCCGGAAACGGATCGCGCCGGGCGCGTCCGGCGGCGCCTGGAGGACTCCGAGCGGCACGGTCACCACCGCGGCCCGCGCCTGGATGCGGTCCCCGTCTCCCGTGGTCAGCTCGACCTGGCCAGGCTCCCAGGTGATCTCGGTCACCGGGCAGCCGAGCCGGAGCGCGCTGCTCAGGTCTCTCGCCAGCCAGGCGGGGACCTGGTCGTAGCCGGCGAGCACGCGGCCGGCATGGCGCGCTTCGCCGCTGTCCGTCCCGGCGAGTGAATGGGCGCTGATCTGCCCCACGTCCGCGGCGTGGAACCCCTGGACGAAGAAGCACGCGTCCTCGCGCGCCTGGGCGAGGGACTTGCCGCCGGGGCGCTTGGCAAGGAAATCGGCGAAGGAGAGGTCCGGGCCGGATGTGTCGATTTTTTTGAACAGCCGGTCGATGTGCTCCCACTGGCTCTCGGCGGGCCGGAGCCGCCCGTCCTCGGCCTCCCAGGCCTCGCCCTCGACCTCGACGGTTAGGCGTCCGGCCTCGCGGAGGATGCGCGCGGTCTCAGGGGCGTCGCCGTGAACGAATTCAGCGCCGAGCTCGACCGGCAGCGGCACCCGGGCGTCCCGGAGCGTCAGGATGCGCCCGCCGATGCGGCCGCGCGCTTCGAAGACCGCGACGGCGAGCCCTTTGCGGCGGAGCGCGTCCGCGGCGGCGAGGCCGGCCACGCCGGCTCCGATCACGGCGACGTCGATCTTTTCCATGCCGCCCCTCCCTGCAAGGCGCGGGCCCTCAGCGCGCACGCCTTTCGATCTCGGCGAGCAGCTGGCCCGTCGCCGCGGGGAGCTCGTGACGTGGCCCGTAGACGGCGATGAACGTAGTGTGCGCCTGCCGCAACAGGGACACCGCCTCGTCATGGCGGCCCTGCCCGATCAGGCATTTCGCCAGCGCGACCTGGGCCTTGGCGAGATCGGGATGGCGGGCCTCGAGCTTCTTGCGCCGGATGTCGTAGCAGCGGCGGAGGTACGGCTCGGCTTCCCCGAAGCGGTTCTGCATCAGGTAGTTTCTTCCGATCTCCCGCAGCACGTAGGCCACGTGCGGATGGTCCGGACCCTCGGCTTTTTCGATGATCCCGAGCGCCTGCTGCGCGAGCTCCAGCGCTTTGGGGTATTGCTTGTCATTGCGATGGAGCTCGGCGAGGAGCAGGAGGATCTGCGCGACCAGCGGGTCCCCCTCTCCCAGAGTCCGGCGACGGATCTCCAGCGCCTCCTGATAATGGAAGAGCGCTTCGGTCCCTTTGCTCTGGGCGTCGAGATCGGTCGCCAGGTTGACCAGGACCTCCGCCACGCGCCAGTGCATGGGACCGTACTGCGAGCGGGCCAGCGTCAGGAGCTCGCGCTCCAGAGCTTCCGCCTCGGAGTACCGGCCCTGGAGGTGGATGGACACGGCAAGGCCGCTCAGCGTGCTCGCCAGGTCCGGGTGCTCCTGGCCGAGGATCTTTCTCTGGACGGCCAGGGATTGGCGGAAAAGGGCCTCCGCCTCTTTGAGCTTGCCCGCGTCGATCAAGGTCTCCCCGAGAGTCGACTGGTCGCGCCAGAGCCGGGGATCCCCGTCTCCCAGAGCCTCTCGCTCGATGCTCAGGCCTTCGCGGAAGAGCCGCTCGGACTCGGCGTAGCTTCCCTGCACCTTGCGCAGATCGCTCAGCGCGAAGAGGGTTTCGGCGGCGGTGAGACCTCCCGGCCCTTCCACGCGGCGGGCGATCGCCAGCGCCTCCCGGTGGAGCGCTTCGCTCTCCGCGAGGGCTTCGGGAGAGGCGCCTTCGGTGACGAGAACGTCGCCCAGCCGGTTGAGGGTCTTGGCCAGGGCGATCCCGCCGGCGCCCTGCCGCCGCCGGATGGCGAGAGCCTCACGCAGGCGCGCCTCCGCTCCCGCCCGGTCGGAGCGCTCGTTCCGCAGCACGGCCAGATGCTCCAGGCTCTCCGCCACTTCCAGGGAGCTAGATCCGAAGACCTCGCGGCGCAACGTGAGGGAGCGATGCAGGAGCGGCTCGGCCTCGCCGAAGCGCCCCAGGCCGAGGTTCACCTCGCCGATGGCGTCCATCACCGCCGCCTGCACGTCCGGCTGTCCCGCCAGCTCCCGCGTGATGCGATGCGCGCCCTGGTCGAGGATCTCGCGCGCAGTGAGCTTCTCTCCCTTGGTCTGGTACGGATCGGCCTGTTTAAAGGTGTCGACCAGGAAGGTCAGCGCGTAGCGGGCCTTGTCCCGCTCCTGGGCGAGCTGCCGCCCCTGGGCGATCAGGCTCGCCACGAATCCCGCGACGAGGAGGACCACGGCCGCGGTCGCCGCAACCCCGGCCCGGTGGCGGCGCACGAACTTGCGCGTCCGGTAGCGCAGCGTGTCGGGACGGGCGGTGACGGGGAGGTTCTGGCGGTGCTTCTCCAGGTCGCGGGCGAGCTGAGCGGCGGAGCCATACCGCCGGTCGGGCTCCTTGCGCAGCGCCATCAGGACGACGTTGTCGAGGTCGCCGCTCAGCCGGTCGGCGAGAGCGGACGGCCGCGTCTTGCGGCAGGCCGCGATCTCCTCCGCGCCCGGCGGCCCCGGCCGGAACAGGGCCAGGCTGGGGCGCTCCGGCTCCTGCTCGCAGATCGCCCGCTCGATCTCGTGCGGCAGCGTTTCCGGGACCTCGAGCGGCCGCCGGCCGGCGAGCAGCTCGTAGAGGATCACGCCGAGGGAGTAGACGTCGCTCGCCGTGGTGATCGGCTCGCCCCGGACCTGCTCGGGGCTGGCGTAGCTGGGGGTCAGGAGCCGCAAGCCGAGCTGCGTCTCGAGCGTGTCGCCGGGCTCCGGAGCGAGCCGCTTGGCGATCCCGAAGTCGAGCAGCTTCGGCTCGCCCTCGGCGGTCACCAGGATGTTGGCCGGCTTGAGATCGCGATGGACCAGCAGGTTCTGGTGAGCGTGCTGCACGGCGGCGCAGATCTTCTGGAACAGGACGAGGCGCTGGTCGATGGTCAGCCGGTGCCGGTCGCAATAGTCGTCGACGGGGGTCCCGTCGATCCGCTCCATGACCAGGTAGGGGCGGCCGTCCTCGGTGCGTCCGCCGTCGTACAGCCGGGCGATGTTGGGGTGCTGGAGGCGGGCCAGGATCTGCCGCTCGGCGAGGAAGCGGTGGAGGGCTTCGGAGCTCTCCCGGCCGGAGCGGAGGACCTTGATGGCGACCTCCTGCTGGTAGTGCTCGTCCTCGCGGCGGGCGAGGTAGACAGTCCCCATTCCGCCGCTGCCGATCGTCCGCAGCAGCCGGTAGGGGCCGAGGCTCTCGCCCTCCTGCCGGTCGTCCGGACGATCGCCCAGCGCCAGCTCCAGGATCTCGTCGGGAGGGCTCTCGAGGAAGTCGGAGCTTTCACGGTCCGCGGCGAGCAGCCGCTCCACCTCGCTCCGGAGATCGGGGTCCCCGGCGCAGGCCGCGTCGAGGAACGCCGGCCGCTCCGCCGGCGCAAGATCCAGGGCCTCCGCGAAGACGCGGTCCACCTCATTCCATCGTTGGGGCTCAATCACCTGACGCCTCCTCGATCTAGGATGCGTCATTCGGCGCCGCCGTCTGCAATGCGCTGTAGAGCCAGGCCTTGGCGCGGCGCCATTCACGGCTGACGGTCTCGGGAGAGACGGCGAGATGCTCGGCGATCTCCTCGATGGTGAGGCCGGCGAAGAACTTCAGCTCGACGACGGCCGCTTTGCGCGGATCGATCTTCTCCAGATCGCAGAGGGCCTCGTCCAGCGCCACCAGATCGGGACTCTTCTCCAGCGCCAGGTCGGCGACCTCGGCGAGGGTCACTTTGCGCATCAACCCTCCTCGCTTGGCACGGTTCCGGTGGCGGGCGTGGTCGACGAGGATGCGGCGGATCAGGTGCGCCGCGAACGCAAAGAAATGGGTCCGGCTCGGCCATTCCAGTCCCGCCTGCCCGTTGAGGCGCAGGTAGGCCTCGTGGACGATGGCCGTCGCCTGGAGAGTCGGAGCGCCGCGCTCCTGCCGGAGCTGGCGGGAGGCGATGCCGCGCAGCTCTTCGTAGACCAGGGGAAGGACCCGCTCCGCGGCTTCCTGGTCTCCAGAGCTCCACTTTGCAAGCAGCCGGGTGATGCTTTCCTTGGTCAACAAGCTTCCACCCCCCAGGATGACGTGCTCCACGCTATCAGTATGTATGTTACAATCCCATGAATCGTTTCACCGCAATTGGCTCTGCTGCATGATTGTAGAGGAGGTGCTGGACCATGCCGGTCCAGCTCGGATGAAGAGGAGACCCGTATGAAGAAGAACAAGATGCAGGATCAGGAACAGAAAGGGAAGCCGCGCCGCCTCAGCCTGAGCCGCGAAACGATCAAGGTCCTCAATGATCCGGCGCTCCTCGAGCTCGCCAGAGGAGGGATGTCCAACTTTGAAAGTTGCGGCCCGGCAACCTCCGCCACCGCCTCCGAGCCGTGCTGATCAGTCGTTCGACACGTCGGCCGCCTCGGCGAACGTCGAGGTGGTCGACGCGCCCAGCGACAAGCTCCAGATGTCACCCTCGTTGACGACCCGCACCGCGCACAGGTTTCTGTCTCCCGGTCCGGCGCCTGCCCAGATGAACGAAGAGTGAGGCGGAGGAGAGAGCACGGTCCGCACCTTCCCATTCGCCGCGTCGACGAGCCGAATGGTGCCAGCCCCGATGAAGAGGAGCCGTGCCCCGCTCCGGAGAAACGTCGGGTTATACCCGGCCTGAGAGAGGCGGCGGTAGGTGTTGTCCGAAAGAGACCACAGGATCACCCCCGCGGCCTCGCCGCCCGGCCGCGCCGTCATCCCTCCCGCGAGGGTGCCACCGTCCCTGGACCAGGCGGAACCGGCAAAAACCTGGCCACCTTCAACCGGAGGGAGCACGCGCGGCCCGGACTGGGGGCGGAGGAGGTCCAGGAGGGCCGTCCCGCGGGAGAAATAGTAAAAGCCGATCTGCTGGCCGTCCGGCGACCAGAAAGGGTAGAACACCGGCTGATCCGGGATGTGTGTGATCTGGGTCAGGCCGCTGCCGTCGGGCCGGATCGTCCAGGCTTCGTACTTGCCGCTGCGGTTCGAGGTGAAAAGGATCCGGCTGCCGTCCGGGGACCAGTAGGGGGTCCGGTCGCGGGCGGGATCGTTCGTGAGCTGCCGCGGGTCGCCGCCGTCGGGCCGGACCAGGAGAAGGTCCTCCGTCGGGGACGAGGCCCCCAGCACCAGCCAGGACCCATCGGGAGACACGTCACAGGAGAGGATGGCGCGTGCGCCTTGATACGCCAGGGCGGGAGGACCGTCGACCTGGGCCGTCTCCGGGTTGAAGGGGATCACCTCGACAAAGCTGCGGCTGCTGTCCGTGGCGTAGATCAGGCGGTGTCCGTCGCGCGAGAAGCTCGGCAGCGCGCTCCACTCCGAGGAGGTGGTGATCGGCTGCGGGGTGCTCGACACCCGGCCCGAGCGCTCATCGACGGCGACCCTCCAGAGATTCATGCTACCGCCCCGGTTGCTGGCGAAATACAGAAACTTGCCGTCGGGAGACCACACGGGGCTCCAGTTATAGAAGGTATCGTCGACCACCGTGACCGGAGATCCGCCGTCCACGGGAATCGTCCAGATGGCACGGCGGTTGCCGGGCTGTGCGACGCCCCAGAAGGCAATCCGCAGGCGATGGGGGGACCATGCCGGTTGGACGCCGTCCTGGACCGCCAGCGACCGCTGCGCCTCGGTGGCGACGTCGATGCGGACGATCTGGCTCACCGAATATCTTGTCCTGGGATCGAAAGCTGCCTCGGTGGCGACCGCGATCTCCTGGCCGTCAGGGGACCAGGCCGGGTTGAACCCGAAGTCGGACAGGCGCTTGACGGATTCGCCGGTGGCCCCCATGAGGAAGATGCCGCCGCCCTCCCGATCGGACCGGAAGGCGATCTGTTGTCCGTCAGGGGAAAAAGCGGGCTGATAGTCGTGGGCCGGTGAGCCTGTGGTCAGGTTGATGGGTTTCCCCCCCGCCACCCGCTGGAGGAACAGGTCGGCGTTGCCGTCGCTGACCTTGGTGTAGACGAAGAACGTGCCGTCCGGCGAGAGGCTGGGGAAGGTCTCGCTCCCCGGGAGATCGGTCAACTGGACGATCTGCCCAGGGAGAAGGGCGGCTGCCGCGCCGCCTTTCCACCAGGCCAGGAGGCCGACGGCGACACCCGCGGCCAATGCGACGGCCCCGAGGGCAACCCAGGCGGCGAGCCAGCGCCGCGGCCAGCGGGGGATTGAAGGGCTCAGGCTGCCCGTGGCCGGCAGACCCAGAGCGCTCCGCAGGTCAGCCAGGGCCTCCGCCGCATCCGCATAGCGTTGCCCCGGGTCTTTGGCCAGCATGCGGGAGACGATCCGGTCGAGCTCCGCCGGCACCTCGGGCCGAAGGTGCGTCAAGGGCTTCGGAGTCTCGTGGAGCACGGCATGGACCACGGCCGCGTCGGAGCCACCAACGAACGGCCGGCGCCCGGCGAGCATCTCGTACAGGACGACCCCCAGCGACCAGACATCCGCCCGGGCGTCGACCGTCTCGCCCCGCGTCTGTTCCGGCGCCATGTAGGAGGGCGTGCCAAGGACGGCGCCGAGCCGGGTGTGCTGCCCCGCCTCCCCCGTGAGCTTGGCGATGCCGAAGTCGAGGATCTTCACGACGCCGTCGCGGGTGACCAGGAGATTTCCCGGTTTCACGTCGCGGTGGATGATCCCGTGCTCGTGTGCCTTGGCGAGGCCGCGGGCGGCCTGGACGACGATCTCGAGGGCTTCCTCGACCGGCAACGGGCCGCGGGCGATTCTGCGATCGAGGCTCTCGCCGTCATACCGGGGCATGGCGAGGAAGAGGAGGCCGTCCTCGCCCTCCTCGACATCGAGAATCGCGCAGAGATTGACGTGGTCCAGAGCCGAGGCAGCCCTCGCCTCCAGGAGGAACCGGGCTTTGGCCGCGGGGTCGCGAACCAGCTCCGGGGCCAGGAACTTCAAGGCCACAGGGCGGCCGAGCCGGGTGTCCTCCGCTGCATAGACCACGCCCATGCCGCCGCTGCCCAGCGGCTCACCGATCCGGAAATGGGAGATCGTGCGGCCTGAGAGCGTGGCCGGCCCCCGATCGTCGAGCGCCAATCCCAGCAGCTCACCGGGCGGGCTTTCGAGAAATCCCGCGCTGTCCCGGTCCGCGGCGAGCAGGCGCTCCACTTTCCCGCGAAGATCCGGGTCTCCGGCGCAGGCCGCGTCGAGGAACGCCGGCCGCTCCGCCGGCGGGAGCTCCAGGGCTTCCGAGAAGACGCGGTCCACCTCGTTCCACCGTTCGGGGTCCATGGCTCCTCCGTGCTCCCTCTACTATGAGCCATGACGAGGGTACGTGCCACCAGGACAAGCTTCTTGCAGGCCGAGCGGGAAGGCTGGGGCTTGAGCGCTACCTCCAGCGCGGCTAGCTAGGGGAGAGGGTAGCTACTAGATATGGGCCGCGGAGTCAGGGCCCCGCCTCGCCAGTCACGACGAACGAGACCCAGTCCGAGACGATGGGCCCCTTCAGGATTGGGCAGCCTGCTCGCCGGCCGACATCGTAGGAAAGATATTTAACCCGGATTCGATACTGACCGGGCGTCAGAGCGAAAGAGTAGGGAGGCGGCAGGCCTCCCGTTCCTAGCGAGGCCTTGATTGCTCCGTCAGGAGCAACGCACCTACCTTGTCTAGATCCTGGATATCGGGTTCGCCCTCTATGTTTAACAGACGCCACGAGACTCTCACAGCCTCGACCACATCCCGCCGTTGCTCTGGTCCGAGGTCGTCTGGAGCAATGAGATCAAAGAGCTTCGAGATTGCGGTGCCGACGGCGATTCGACCGTCTGCCATGGCTGTCTGAATCGCTCTCAGATATGCCCTGATCGCCGCTGATCGGTCACCAGATCGCTCATCCAACGACGCCAACGAAAGTTCAAGGGTATAGCGCAGGTACGAAGGGTCGGCCGCAAGCCCCAGGGCCTCGACGACATCAGCTCTCGCTCCGGTAAAGTCCGGAAGCTCTTCGCGAAGCACCGCTCGGAACGCCAGAGCCTCTGCTCGTGCCGAGGGTGCGACGCCAGCCAGGTATTCGGACACAATCGCAACAGCTTGCGGCAGCTGCCCGGCGATCTTTGCTTGAATGGCTGCGCGCTGCGCGCGCAGCCATTCAGCAGGTGGTTGCGATACGGCGCTAGACATCCCATTCGCTCCTGAACTCATGGGGACACTTGTAGTAAGGCCACGCACCACCGGCCTTCTTGCACTCACCCCAGCAGGAACCACAATCCTTGTAGGGCCCGAACGTCGGTATCTTATCGACCGGCTGCCATGGATGCTCAAGGCACCACGTAAGCTCGATGTCGCAGGAATCTGGCGGCTTGGGAGGCGGGGGACAATCCTCACAAGGGACAATGTCATCCCAAATAGAACCCACGATGGCCACGCCAATCGCCAGCACCCACACCCATGCCGGCGGGACTACCACCGGCTGCGGCGCGGGCTGCGGAAATGCTGGGCAAGTAGCCTGCAACCCGAACGGATCTGCAAACCGAACAGGGTTTGATACTGCGTACGAATAGGCAGTATCTCGGCGGGTGTTGGCAAGCACTCGATTCGAGAAGAGCCGAGGACCGTTGTAGACACGCCGCGCCGAAGCGCCGGCTCGCAGGTCCATCGGAAGTGTCCAAGGGTCTGGGCTTAGGTACCTCCCTGTCTGGGGTTCATACCATCTGTGGACATTGTAGTAGAGGCCGCTAGCAAGATCCGGGTTTTTCCATATCTGGTCTTCCCATTGTCCCGGGAACCGAAGGAAGACGCCCGCCTGTTGGCCGCCATTCCAATCCTCTCCGAAAGGTTCGAATCCCCCCTGCCAGACGGTTACACCTGCCGTGTTGGTTGCGAGCGTGGGGGTGCCGAGATGATCTGTCGTCAGGTAGATGAGGGTCGTTGTTGACGTTGGGCTGCCAGTCGCTGGGGTGGAAAGATGCTTGTCGAAGAGAGCCACCGGCCGGTCTCCAAAGTAGAAGACGTAGGCGTCGCTGCGGACCTCGGGCTGATTACGGGGCAAGGAGGGGCCGCGCCGCTGTAGGTGCAAGCGGTAGTAGAGCCGGCCAGCGGAGCTGTAGGCGGCTGTTGCCTCGCGATCGAGTGTTGAGCTACCGAAGGAGGAGGAGAAAGTTGAGGAAGCAAGGAAGCTTCTGCCGTCGTAGGTGAGTTGGGATAGGCCTTGGCCGGTGTCAGATTCACCGCGAAGTTGCGCCAGTCCCCGATCGGCGTTGTAGGAAATGCGCAGTTTGTCCTCACCTTCGGAGCGGAAGGTCAAATTCCCCGCGGCGTCGTAGAAGAAGTATGAGCCTACGCCGGTACCTCCGCGAGTGATCTGGGCTAGCCGCGGCGAGTTGCCGGCGACTGCATTGGGCGCATAGGTGTAAGTGTCAGTTGTGCCGTCGCGGGTCTCGCTCAGGCGGTTACCGATCTTATCGTAGCTCCAACCCCGAGCCCCCCACGGGCCGTTGCCCTGGGCGAGAAAGTACTGGAAATCTTGGTAGGCGAAGCTGCGTGAGCCCGCCGCATTGAGGTTGTCGGTGACTGCAGTGACGTTGCCTATGGCATCCGTCGTATAGATCCAATCGAGTCGGCTCGGCACAGTGATTCCAGCCGGGAAGTAGCGATTGTTAAAAATCCTGCTTTCGGTCAGGCCGTTGCCCAGTATAAGGCTAGACAAGGGGCCAAAAGCTTTGTAAGCCGCACCTGAGACCAGGATCTGTGACGGGCCATTTCCATCCTGCATCGTCACCGTCGTCTGACGGTCTGCGAAGTCGAAGGTGTAGCTCGCCCTGACATTGCTGGGATAAGCTACAGTTTCGAGATTACCGTTCTTATCCCAGGTATAGGCGAGATTGCCATCCTGCAACATTCGGCCAAACCGGTCATACGTGTAGGCTACGGACAAACCGTTACGGATGATTGACGTCAGCCGGCCTTTAGAGAAGGGCACTGTAGCGTCATCCCAGATGTAGCTGGTGTCGAGCCCATTGTCTGGATAGTCGGTGAAGGTCACACGATCCGCGGCGTCCACCGTGTGGCTTACGGTGACGTTGCGGGCATCGGTCCGGGCGACTTCCACTCCGTGCTCGTTGTAGGAATGGTTGGTAATCCCCGAGACCTCGGACGTCTCGCGAGTCACGAGCCCGCGATCGCTGAAGATGTAACTGGTTGCCGTGCCATTGGCATCATTGTCTTGGATCAGGTGGTCCTGCACGTCGTAGGCATAGCTCGTCGTGGCAGTGCCACCGCCGCTGCCTCCCCAGGGCTGGGTGACTGAGGTGATGCGGTTCAGCACGTCATAGGTATAGAGCTGCGTGGCGGGATTGGTCTGGTTGCCCCTGGGATGATTGGCGTCCCAGATCTTCTCCAGGTTGCCTTCGCAGTCGTAGGCGTACTCGGTTACAGTACCGTCAGGGTGAAGCACCTTATCGAGATGACAGCGGTTCGAGTACACGTAGTCGGTCGAGGAGTCGGTGATCCAGGCTGTGCCGTTCCAGCGCTGCAGCTCCACACGGGTGCGGTTGCCGGCGCCGTCCAGGGTGTACACCGTCCGCTCGCCGGGTGTGACTGTATTAGGCTTGTGCTCTACCGTAGTCAGCCGGCCGACGGCATCGTATCCATACTCAGTCATATTGCCTCGCGGCAAAATGACGCGGAAGATATCGCCAAAAGAGTTGTAGATATTCGTACTCACAAGGTCCTCGGCCGTAGAGGCTCCCTTCTGAGTGATCGAGAGTACGCGGTTGAGGGCGTCGTAAGTTGTCTCCGAGGCAACGCCGTTTGGATCCGTCGCCGTGGTGGTCCGATTGTAGCCATCATAGGCGAAGGTAGTGGCGCCGATAATCGGATCGGTGCGCGTCAGTGGGAAGAGGTCGCCGCGCGCCGGATCATAGGTGAAGCTGGTAACATCCTGACTGGGGTAGCCTGGCGGATCAATGCTGGTGGGGCGTCCGGCGGCGTTGAAGGCGGTCGTCGTCGTGTAGGTGAAGGCGCTGCCGGCCTCGACACCGCTGATTGTCTGATCCGTCGGGTTCCCCTCGCTGTCGTATGTATAGACGGTCTCCCGCACGCCAGAGCCAGATGTGGAGGGCCGCTCCGTCCGGGTCACGAGGGCCGGGAAGGGACCGTTGTACTCCCAGGTGGTGGTGCGCTCGAGCGGCGTGCCAACGGCCTCGGTCTTCGAGGTCATTATACCGTTGGCGTTATAGGTGTAGGCCGTCGTCGTGCCGCGCCCATCAATCGTCCGCGTCGGGCGCAGTGGATGGGTTGGGCTTTCATAGAAAAGCTGAGTGTTGGGCCCCAGGCCGCAACTCGGGCAGTCACCGGAGATGACGGCGAGCCGCGGCTTGTCGCTCAGCGCGTCGCGGCCGATCGTGAAAGTCGAGACCTTGCCGAGAGGATCGGTCACTGTGGTTACCGCCGGCAGGGAGGGATTGTCGAAGCTGAAGCTCCACTTCTCGACGGCGTTGGCGCCCGTGAAGCTCGTATCGCCTTTCCAGAGCTTCACCGCATTGCCTTTCGCGTCGTACTCCCAGGCGGTGTCGACCCGGCGTGAGCCGTCGCTGCCGACCAGATCCATGCGCGTCATCCAGCCCGGA
>Ga0190274_10000056_pt1 | contig 89978 bp, 40 predicted proteins | sample Popmic531T_FD_133002 | JGI IMG/M metagenome (GOLD analysis project Ga0190274, IMG submission 133002) | Populus adjacent soil microbial communities from riparian zone of Yellowstone River, Montana, USA - 531 T | ecosystem: Environmental > Terrestrial > Soil > Riparian zone | place: USA: Montana...
CGAGAGCCGCGGGTAAGAGTACATGTTCAAAGGGTAAGAGCCCGAGAGCCGCGGGAAAGAGCCCGCGAGGCTCGGGCAAATGCCCACGAGGCAAAAGCCGGAGCCCGAGAGGCGCGGGGCCGAGCCCGCGAGGCAAAGGCCGGAGCCCGAGAGGCGCGGGGCCGAGCCCACGAGGCAAAGGCTGGAGCCCGAGAAGCGCGGGGCCGAACCCGCGAGGCAAAGGCCGGTGCCCACCAAGCACGGGGCCGAGCCGGCGAGGTAAAGGACGGAGCCCGAGAGGCGTGGGGCCGAGCCGGCGAGGCAAAGGCTGAAGCCCGAGAGGCGCGGGGCCGAGCCCACGAGGCAAAGGCCGGAGCCCGAGAGGTGCGGGGCCGAGCCCGCGAGGAAAAGGCTGAAGCCCGAGAAGCGCGGGGGCGAGCCCGCGAGGAAAAGGCCGGAGCCCGAGAGGTGCGGGGCCGAGCCCGCGAGGCAAAGGCCGGAGCCCGAGAGGCGCGGGGCCGAGCCCACGAGGCAAAGGCTGGAGCCCGAGAAGCGCGGGGCCGGGCCTGCGAGGCAAAGGCTGAAGCCCGAGAGGCGCGGGGCCGAGCCCGCGAGGTAAAGGACGGACCCCGAGAGGCGCGGGGCCGAGCCGGCGAGGCAAAGGCTGGAGCCCGAGAGACGTGGGGTCGAGCCCACGAGGCAAAGGCCGGAGCCCGAGAGGCGCGGGGCCGAGCCCACGAGGCAAAGACCGGAGCCCGAGAAGCATGGGGCCGAGCCGGCGAGGTAAAGGACGGACCCCGAGAGGCGCGGGGCCGAGTCGGCGAGGCAAAGGCTGGAGCTCGAGAGGCGCGGGGGCGAGCCCACGAGGCAAAGGCCGGAGCCCGAGAGGCGCGGGGCCGAGCCCGCGAGGCAAAGGCTGGAGCCCGAGAGGCGTGGGGCGAGCCGGCGAGGCAAAGGCCGGAGCCCACGAAGCGTGGGCCCGAGCCCGCGAGGCAAAGGACGAAGTCCGAGAAGCGTGGGGCCGAGCCCGCGAGGTAAAGGCTGGAGCCCGAGAGGCGTGGGGCCGAGCCGGCGAGGCAAAGGCCGGAGCCCACGAAGCGTGGGGCGGAGCCCCCCACAGGTCGGTGAGCTCCCCCGGCTCCCGACGGATCACGGACACGACGGTGTCAGGCGCCCGGAGGCTCGAGGATGGATCGGGCCGCAACAAGCTCCGCGGCGGAAAGGGCACCGACTCCCTGGACATCGCCCGTGACGAGGCGTCGGTGGTAGCTGACCTGGCCCAAGTGATACGCGAGATGCACCGCGAGCTGGATCAGGAGCTCACCCGTCTGGAGATGATGCTCCCGAATCGGCTCGGGAAACGGGAGTGACATCTGCTCTTCGCTCAGGTGAGGGAGGGTCGATCCGACGGCCGCCTCCGCTTCCGAAATCTGTTCGAGGATCACTGCGCGTGGAACGTCCCGCGCGGCGAACTCCTCGTCGCGGTTCCGGATGTAGCCATTGCCACCGAGAATAGCACCGACGTAATGCCGCAGGTTGCCCGCGAGGTGAAGGGCCAGGGTTCCGGCCGAATTCGGAAGCCCGGGCGGGAGCGCCCAGATGAGCTGCTCGTCGGCATACGCCTCCAACTCGCGGCGAAGGCTGCGGAGCTCGCGCAGAAGAAAGTGACCGATCGTAGCTGAAAGGTTGGATGCCATAGGACTCTGCCTCCCCCACTGCCTCGAACGATAACACCGTAGCCCCTTTGACCCTAGAGGCGCTCACTTTGCCACCGCGGCGCCCTTTGACCCAATGGAGATCCTCCCCATTGTAGAGACGCCCCGTGGGGCGTCTCCTTCCGAGGCGCCCGCGGCACCGCAGGAAACGTTGGGAAAGAATGGCGCCGCCGCAGGAGACGCCCCACGGGGCGTCTCCACAGTAGTGGGGGACACGGTACAGCGGCAAAGTTACCCTCACTCCGACCGGATCGCCTCCAACGGCGCCACCGACGCAGCCCGCTGCGCGGGCACCCAGCTCGCGAAGAGGGCGATGGTGGCGAGGAGCGCCGGGACGGCGGCGAAGGTGAGCGGATCGGCTGGGCTCACGTCGAACAGGAGCGCCTTCATCAGACGCGTGACGGCGAAGGCTCCGGCGAGGCCAACGCCGATCCCCACGAGAGCCAGTCCGATCCCCTCCTTGAGCACCATGCGCGAGATGTCTCCCCTCCCCGCTCCCAGGGCCATCCGGACGCCGATCTCCCGCGTCCGCTGGCTCACCACGTAGGAGATGACGGCGTAGATCCCGACCGAGCCCAGCACCAGCGCGACGATGCCGGCGGTCACCAGGAGGAACATGGTGAAGGTGGTGCGCACCATGGAGCGCTCCGCCACCTCGTCCATGGTGCGGACCTGCGAGAGCGGCAGGTTCGGATCGAGCGACCAGATCGCGTCGCGCACCGGCGCGACCAGCTTCTGCGGCTCTCCGGCGCTGCGGACCACGAGCGTGAAGTTCCGCGAGATGGTCACGTCACCTTGGAAATCTTTCTGTGGCTGCTGCGGGTAGTACACCGTTTCGACCGGCTCCTCGTTCAGACCGTTCTCGCGGACGCTCCCGACCACGCCGACGATCGTGGACCATTCGGGGTTGCTTCCGACTCCCTGGGCCAGGCGCTTCCCCAGGGGGTTCTGCCCGGGCCAATAGTGCTCCGCCAGCGCCTGGCTGACCATCGCTTCGTTGGCCAGCTTGTCGGGATCGAGCCGGTCGAACAGCCGGCCCTGGAGGAGCGGGATGCGCATCGTCTCGAAGTAGCTCGGGCTCACCCTGCGGGTGGCCAGGACCTCGGGGAGTCCTCCCGGCGGGATCGGATGATCCTCGATGACGTGGCCATCGTTCGAGCCTCCGCCCGACAGCGGCAGCAGATTGGTCATCGCCGCCGACTCGACGCCGGGGAGGGCCTGGACCTTCTCCAGGAGCTGCACGACGAAGCGCGCCGGGGCCTGGGGCGTGTCGTACTCGGATTCCGGCAGGTTGAGGCGGACGGTCAAAACGTTTTTCGGATCGAGACCGGGGCTCACCTGGCGCAGGCGCCAGAAGCTCTTGACCATCAACCCCGCCCCCACCAGCAGCACCAGGGAGAGGGCCATCTGGATCACCACGAGGGCATTGCGGGCCAGCAGCCGCTCGCGCCCCACCGTGCCGCCGCGCCCACCTTCCTTGAGAGCCGGGATGAGGTCCGGCCGGCCATAGCGGAGCGCCGCGAAGAGGCCCACCAGGAGGCCCGAGAGGAGAGAGACGCCGACGGTGAAGGCGAGCACCGTCCCATTGATCGAGATCTCCTCCAGGCGCGGCAGGTTCTCCGGCCGCATCGCGACGAGCACCCGCACTCCGGCGGCCGCGAGGGCGAGCCCCACCAGGCCGCCGGCCAGCGACAGGGCGACGCTCTCCTCCAGGAAGAGGCGCGCGATGCTCCCGCGGGAGGCGCCGAGGGCCGAGCGCACCGCCACCTCGCGCTGCCGTCCCTCGGCCCGGACCAGGAACAGGTTCGCCACGTTGGCGCAGGCGATGAGCAGGATGATCCCCACGCTGCCAAGGACGAGCCAGAGCACGAGCGCCACGTCGCCCACGATGTCGTCGCGCAGCGGGTGCACCAGCACGCCGAAGCGGGCCGTCCGCATCATCGCGCGGTCGATGATGGCGTTGGGGAGATCGGTGACCCGCACGGCCAGCTCCGAGAGCTCGCGGGCCGCCCGCTCCGGCGCGACGCCCGGCCGCAGCCGCCCGATCCCGTCGTAGTTGAAGCTGCCCACCTGGAGATTGGCCGGATCGATGGTCATGGGCGTCCACAGCTCGATCTCGGCCGACGGGAAGTGAAAGCCGGCAGGCATGACCCCGACGATGCGGGTGGCGACCCCGTCCACCTTGAGCATCGTGCCGACCACCTTTGGATCGCCGCCGAAGCGGCGGCGCCAGAGACCGTCCGAGAGCACGGCCACCGGCTCGGCGCCGGGCTTCTCGTCCCCCTCCTGGAGGGTCCGGCCCAGCGCGGGAGGCCGCCGGAGGACCCCGAACACTCCCGCCGTCACACCCGAGGCCCGAACCCGCTCAGGCGTCTCCCCACCGGTGAGCGTCGCCGAGCCGTCCGAGTAGATGCCGAGATCTTCGAAGGATTGGTTGTCGCGGTGATAGACGAAGAACGTCCCGTCCGACATCTCCAGCGTGTCCATGCCGAGACCGGGCGCCGTGTGCGAGACCCCCATGATCCGCTCCGGATCAGGATAGGGCAGCGGCTGGAGCAGCACGGCGTTGACCACGGTGAAGATCGCGGCATTGGCCCCGATCCCCACGGCGAGAGTGAAGATGACGATCAAGAAGAAGCCCGGGGTGCGTCGCAGGGACCGGGCAGTTGTGCGCAGGGAAGCGAGAGCCGTCAACATGGAACCCCTCCTCGCTGGTCTTTACGCCGGAAGGAGAGAAAAGGTTCCAGGCCCCGCGTGGGTCATTTCCTCCTCTTGTCGTATTCATCTAAGCACTTATACACCAGCAGCGCGGGTACTCAGGGGTTTCTCCGGGTCCGTGAAGCCGCTTATCCTGGGGGTGTCGGGGACTTATCGGTCGGTAGGTGTCGGCGATGATCTGCTTAGGGCCTGTCACGAACATCAGGCCGATGCCCTGGGTCAACAGGCCCCGCAGTCCCGCAGGAGCAGGGTTCGCCCAGATGCCTGTGCGAGCGGCGCAATCTGCCGCTTGAGCAGCCGGTTAAGCCTCACCGCCAGAACTTCCGCCGCGACCTGGATCGCTTCGAGGATTGCGCTATCCGGTGACAGGCTGAGAGAGCCTTTGCACCTTGACGACCGGGGGCTTCATAAGGGATCGGCGCTTTGTGAACTACCAAAACCGCCACCAAGGTTTCTTGGCGGGAGCCGATTCACGCGCAGCCGACCCGCCCGGACCACTTACCTTAATGGTTGACGCAGCGCGCTGATTCTGGAGCATCTGGGCCTTTACCATGCCCTCCTGCGTCGCCGGCTCCATGAAGAAGGCGACCGGAGCTATGACAAGGTTTTCCGGCTTCGACCCCGCGCGGAGGGCCTCGTTGACCACGTTGAGCTCCGCCGACATCAGGGCCATTTGCTTGAACCCCGGGGAGCCGGCGTACCGCTGAACCAAACTCATCGCCGCTATAAAGTACGGCTGCTCCGCGAGCAGACCTGTCTCGATCACATCCCCCGCCCCGTCCAGGCACAGATAGTCAGGAGCGAGATGCACGCCGAGGCCGTCTAACACGACCCGCCCCCAAGCGGTCTGCGTGAACTTGAGCGCGCGGTCGGCAACGAGGTACGGGATGCCGGAGTCAGCCAGGGCCGCATAGACATCGTCTTGAGTAAACTCGGCTCGCGAGGCAACAAACTCCGCGAGGCGAGCAACTGCTGCTTCTGCTATCACGCAATCACCTCTGTCGCTGAACGTGGCTGCGTCAGCGGTCCGCTCAAGCCACGGGGATATTAGTTGAGGCCCCTGCTGCCTACCCACGCGGTAGGCTGGTGGGGTTGAAAGGACCTTGTACCAAGGAGGCCTCTATGAGATTCTACACCCAACAGCACAAGCACTACTGCGGAATCGACCTTCACGCCCGTAGCCCCTACCTCTGCATCCTCAACCAAGCCGGAGAGAAGCTGGTCCACAGGAAGCTCAGCTGTGACCGGGACGAGCTTCTTAAAGCTCTCAAGCCATACAGGGAGGACCTCGTCGTCGCCGTCGAATCCCTCTTCTGCTGGTACTGGCTGGCCGATCTCTGCCAGGCCCACGGGATCGCCTTCGTCCTCGGGCATGCGCTCTACATGAAGGCGATCCACCAGCTGATCGAGAGAGGCAGGAACGCGCTCGTCTTCACGGATACCCGCGGCTTCATAGGCCACACGCCACGCGCGGAAGCCATCGGAGGTGATCCAGCCGGCATCGACATGTGAGGAGCGGGCATGACGAATAAGGGCGATGCGACGGTCTGCCTGAATGGAGCCTTGCACACCACACAGGGTACTCCAGGGCCTGAGCGAGCGGCGCAATCTGCCGCTTGAGCAGCCGAAGAAGCCTCACCGCCAGTTGTTAGGCCGCAATCGATCATTCCTGTTCAACTGCGGACTTAATATCGTTTAGGTCTTGCAGGATGGCCTTTTTCGCCACGCCCTTGAACAGAAGCCCCATTGGGATCGACATTAACCTTGCAACGATACTTTGAGGCTTGGAATCATGAACACTAGTCAACGTAATGACGCCACTGCTTTCTGAAATACTAGTGGTGGATAAGAACACAAATCCATCACTTTCCGCTCTGGTTTTGTAGAACTCGTTCTCAGCAGCATCAGTGATCCACTTTTCCGCGGTAGCTGGCTTCCCGAATAGCGTTCGGGTCTCTCGCCACTTTAGTCCTACGAGCCCGTTTGCCGGTTTTTCGAGAATCTCAATGTTTTCGATTCCGCTGATGGTTTCCGAGGCGTTCTCGATGTTGGTGATTGCGGCCCAGATCGCCGCCTTGGATCCGTTGATGGTCACCCGTGCTTCAACGACCATGGTGTTCTCCTAGGGTTCGAGTGATGAGCGAGCAGGCCGAGCACCGCTTCGGCCTCCTCTCCCGCGTGCTCCCGCAGCAGCTCGCCGAAACGCTCCGCGCCGAGCAGCTTCCGCTGGGAATCCAGCCAATGGAGGTCGATGTCCACCTCCGGCACTTGGAGCTCGCGGCGAATCGCCAGGCTCCGGAGGTTCAGCGGAAGCCCGTCTTCCGGGCACCCCTGCTCCGTCGCGAGAAAGCCCAGGTTGCTGATCGTGCCGGCCATTTCTGCCCGGCGGTCCAGCTCTTCGAAAATCTGCAGCGCTTTCTGGTACCACTCCAGGGCCTGGTCGAAGTTGCCTCGATCCTGAGCCGCCACTCCGCGCCGGTAATAGGAGATCGCCAGGTCCGACCGGCCGCCCAGCTCTTCGATCTGGAGCGCTCTGTCGTACCAATCCAGGGCTACCTCGTAGGCGCCTTTGAAATGCTCCGCCCCGATGAACGGCCCGTACTTGTTGTTGAGCTCCTCCTCGATCTGGCGCGCTTTCCCGGACCAGTCCGCGGCCTGGCCGGTGTCGCCGCGCTCCTGGGACAACAAACCGAGCTGATGGTACGAGACCGCCATGCCCGCACGGTTGCCCAGCTCCTCAGCGAGCTGGAGAGATTTCTTGAGCCAATCCAGCGCCTGGTCGAAGTCGCCGCGAGCCTGAGCCACCATCCCGAGCCGGTGGTACAGGCTCGCCATGTCCGCCCGGTTGCCCAGCTCTCCCTTGACGTGAGACGGGAGCTGAAATTTCTGTTTGTACCAGTCCAGCGCCGCTTTGGAGGCGCCTTGCTCCTCGGCCATCCTCCCGAACTGGCTCGCCATGCTTTCCTCGTCGCTCAGCTCATCATCGGTCCGGGCTGCTTTCCTGTACCAGTCCAGCGCCTCTTCGAAGTCCCCCTTCTCCTCAGCTTCTGTCCCGAGCCGTTGGTACGATCTCGCCAGCTCCGCCCTGCGGCCCAGCTCCTCCCTGAGCTGGAGCGCTCTCTGGTACCAGCCCAGCGCCTGCTCATGGTCCCCTCGCTCCTGAGCCATCGTCCCGAGCTGGTCGTATGTGTCCGCACTGTGCTGCCGGTCCTTCCGCTCATCGAAAATGCGTGCAGCCTTTTCATACCAGGCGCCGGCAATGTCGAAGTCACTGCGCAGCCAGGCGACGGTTCCGAGACGCCTCATAATTTCCGCCGCCGACTGCGAGCCCTCGGGAAGCCGCTCGAGGGCCTCACGAAGGAGCTGCTCCTCTCGCCGGTAGGCGCCCCTGCGTCGAAGCACAAAACAGATCGGATCCGTCCAGTCGATTCCCTGACCGACTTGTCCGGCTTCGCGGAAATGGTACTGGTCTTCGAGCTGTTGCCTGATGTCGTCCATTGGACGCCCCTGCCGCGGGCCGCGGGCAGCCCGGAAGTGAGCGCGCCGCACAGCGTCCTCCGGGCTCCGCCGGAGCACCTCTGAGGCGATCCAGCGGTGCACGAAAAGGTCCGCTTCCTGCGGTGGGTCGCTCCACTGGACCGGCGCCAGCAACCCGAGGGTCTCCAGCACCTCCAGAGCTTCCTTGGAACCTTGCGGCGCGGCGAAAGGCGAGCTCCCGAATTCAGGAAGGTTGGCTTGCATCCAGTTGAATATCTCGGCCCGTCCTTCCAGGCCCACCCTCGCCAGCCCTGCACGAGCTTTCCGCATCAGCTCCAGATTCTCCCCCAACCCCCCTCGCAACTGAGAGGTCAGAGCGAAGCGAAGGACCGGGATCCGGAAAACTGACGCGCCGAGCAGGAGCTCCCTGGCCAAAGGGACGCCCTCCAGCTTCTCGAGCAGGCGGTCCAGAAGGATGTCGTCTCTCGCGAGCGCCGCCGCCTCGGCCAGCGCACGATCGAGGTCCCCGTTCGCCCGGCGCAGTGAAGCCTCCAGGAATTCCAGCGCCCGGGGATGGCCGCCGATCTCGGTATGGACGCGGAGCCGGGCCTCCCGGTCGAGAGCGTCCAGCCCCGGCAGGCGCCACAGGAGCTCGCGGGTCTCCGCCCAGGAGAGAGGGCCGAGGTGCCGGGTCTCGAGCCGCTGGTGGGCGTGGTCCGGCAACTCGAACGGCCGGCGGCTGGTGAAGAGGAGCCGGCTGCGGCCGGGATTGCGGACCCAGCGGGCGAGCAGATCCGCGAGATCCTCGCTTTTCAAGGTCGGTCCGAGGCCGCCGTCGGTCAGATTGTCCGCGAAATGATCGAGGAGGAGGATCAGCGGCCGGTCCCCCCAACGGCCCACCTCGGCCAGCAGATCGCCGGGCGAGATCTCGCCGTGGACCGAAGCCACCAGCCACCCGGTCTCCCGGAGCTTTCCGAGAACCTCGGCGGCGAGGCGGCTCGTGCCGACGCCGCCGAGACCGTGGAGGAGGACTCCGGCCCCGTCCTCCCGGGCAAGGGCATGGAGGATCTGGCGCTTCTCCTGACGGCGGCCGGCGAATGCGCCGACCGGCTGGACCTCCTCGAATGGAGCCTCCGGATCGTAGAGCGGGCGAGACGGCCCGCGCAGCCAGAGCGCCGGAGTCGCCCACTCGCCGGGGCCGCCAGGGTCGTCGAGCTCGCCCTTGTGCCGGTCGGCCTCGACGGAAAGGCGGGCCGCGGCGAAAGCCACGAGGGGATCGGGGCGCCCGGCGAGAGTGCGATACAAACGCGCGAACAACTCGGCGATCGAGGGTCCGCTCACCGGCCCCTGCATGGCCACGACGGCTGGCACGCCGCGGGCGAGCAGCTCGCGGGCGAAGCCGGGGAGGGCCGCCTCGCCCCGTTGTTGCCCTGGGATCCGCAAGAAGGCCGCCGCACTGTCGACGGAGCCTCCCCTCAGCATGGCCCGGACGATGGCCCGGGTTTTCGCGGGTCCCCAGGTTTCCGGGATGCTCACATCGGTCGCGCAGCCAGCGAGGACGACGACCGGGACGCGGCCGGGCACCAGGACCTCGCTGCAGAAGCGGCTGGCGTCGACCCAGTCCTCGGCGCCCTCTTCTGTCTCGAGCACGAGCACCCCGGGACCGGCGTGGCAGGTCAGGTGGAGCACATGGCAGGGCTCCGCTGCGAGCGCCTCGCGGATGGCCGGGACCGTCCCCCGCTCGAGCACGCGGACATGCGCCCGGCCCTGCCTGCGTGCGGGCTCGACGGCGTCGAGGATGCGCGACAGCTCCTCCTCCAGGTCGAGCAGCTCGCCGCGCTTGTTCGGCGCCGCGGGGCTGCCGATCGCCACCAGGACGCGCAAAGGCCCGGGAATCGGGGGGGCCGGAGCTTGCTCTGGGCCATTCACCTCCCGAAAGAGGCGGACATTCGGGTGGAGCGCCAGCGGCTGGCCTGTCAGGACATCGGAGCCGGGCAGTTGGAGGGCCTCCCAGGGGAAGCCCGCCAACGAATCTTCGGGTTCGAGCGCCAGCTCCAGCGGAGCGCCGAGCCGCTCGGCCTCGGCGAGGACACGGCCGAGCGCCTCCCCCGCTGCGCCGGCCAGAAGCTCTTCGCCGAGCGCGACGCCCAACTGCTGGAGAATCAAGTGCTGCGCCACATCTGGGGACGGTGCTTCGTCCCAGGTCTTCTGGAAGAGCTGGAGCTCCTCGGGAAGATGGCCATGGCGGGCACGCTCCAGGTCCCAGAGGAGCTTGTGCTCCGTGCGGAAGCCCAGCCCTTTGGGCCGGTGCTCAGCCTCGATCCGATCCCCATCCAGGAGAGTGACCTTCTCCCGTCCGATCCGCAGCCGGCGGGAGATCACCGGCTCGCGCAGGACAGCCGTGTCGACGCGGGCGTGCTCGGCCATACACGACATTTTCGCATGCCGGGCGACAGGCGGGGAGAAGCTCTCACAGAATCGGGATCGGGCTCCCGGCGCAACAGAGCCAATCCTGGATGAACTGCTGGCACGTCCGCTCCGTGCCCCGCAAAGGGTCTTTCGGACAGGCCGTGTAGCCTTCGTTGCAGCCGGCGAGGACGCAGTTGCCCGGCAGCGCCGGAATGTTCAGGTGAAAGGCGCGCGCGCCTGGGGATGACGGCGTGCTTCCTGCCCAAGCCGGTGACCGGCATCAACGGTTCAGGCATGCACACCAACCTCTCGGTGACCCGCCAGTCGACCAATCTCTATCAGCAGTCTCCCGACCGATTGAGCAGAGGATCACGGAATCGACCTTAGATACGCCTCGATCGAAGTGAACGAAGGCTTGCGCGCGAAATTTTCCGTCCTGGTCTTGAGAAGACCGAACTTCGCGAGACCTCCGTCGACCATGCCATAGAAAATGATCTTCTTCACGTCGGGGATCGCGTTCAGCTTCACGAACGTGTCCTTGAGGTACTGGGCCTGAGTGGCCTGCGTCACCTTGTCCGAGTCCCACCCGAACGCTGTCACCCAGAGCGGCTTGTTGGGGCACCACTGCCGGATCGAGGGGAGGTATTCGTTCTTCAGCTTGTTGATGTCCTGATCGGGCGTGTCGCGGAAGAGATGCACCGAGATGACATCGAGCTTCGCGCAGGCCATCGAGAGAGCGATCTGCAGCTTCACGTTCGAGGCGGAGATCTCGGGGCCGATCACTTTGCCGGCGGGGAACGCGGCGTGGACCGACTCGGCGCCGGGAATGAGAATCTCCTTGACGTATTTCGTGTAGTCGCCGTTCCAGAACTCGGGAAAGTCGGGCTCGTTCCAGATGGCGTAGTAGCCGACCCGGTTCTTGTACCGGCTCACGAGCGCCTTGACGAAGTTCTTGAAGTCGACGGGGTTCGTCGGCGGGTTGGCCGTGCAGCGATCGGCGAAGATCCTGCAACCCGTGCTGTTATTCGCCCAGGCAGGCGGCCAGAAGCCGATCCCGATGTAGATCCCGAGCCCACGGTTGGAAGCATCGGTCACGTTCTGGTCGAGCTTGCGCCAGTCGCACTGCAGGACCGTCGGATTCTGCAGGCTGCATCCGCCCTTCACGAGCTCGATGAACCGCCAGTAGCCGTGGAGCCGGGCGAATCCGAGATGCGCATCCACGATCGCCTGCTGGACGGGCGCGTCGTAGTTGAGCGTCGCTTCGAGAATCACGCCGAATTTAGGGTGGAGAGTCGGGAAGCTCGCCGCGGCGTTTTCACTCCAGAGGACATCGGGGTTCGCGACGGTCTCGTTCACCGCGTCCGGAGCGAGGAGGGATCGGTCGCTTTCGAACGCGGCGACGTCCTCCAGTGACGGGCCGACTGCGTCGATGGCGGAGAGCGTCGTTTCCGACGTGTCGTCCGTGTCGCAGACTCCGTCGCTGTTCGCGTCGAGACAGGCGCACTGGCCCTGGTAGGAGAACCCGTTACCCGGGCACTCGACATCGGGGGGACCGCTCTCGTCGTCGGGCAGCGTGGGCGGCTTCCGAATCGGTCCCCCATCCTGCGTGACGTCTCCCTCTCCCGCGTCGCCGGGATCGCACAGGCCATCGCCATCGCCATCCCAGCAGGCGCAGGCGACCCGGTCGCAGAAGGAGTCCTCGGCGCAGTCCGCATCGCTCGTGCAACTGGGGGCCGGCAGGACGACGGCGTTGTCGACGATGAGCGCCCCGGTGTCGTCGCAGTAGCCGTTCTCGTCGAGATCGAGGCAGGCGGCCTGCGCGGATGCGGGTCGGGTCAGTGCGACGGACCCCAGCAACACTACGAACAGCGTGGCGAGGAAAGCGGGCGGGACACTGTGCAATGAGCGACGGTGCGACGAGCGATGGTGCATGGAGACCTCCCGTGGTTCATGGATCAATGCGAATCTCTCCTGGAACGTTCGAAGCGGTCACGGAATGGAACGAAGGTATGCCTCGATCGTGTTGTAGGCAGGCTTCGGTGCAAGGCCGAGCTCCGGAGTCCGGACGATCCTCGCCTTCGCGGCGTTGCCGTCGTTCTAAGGACCGTCCAGACTCGACACGCCGGAGCGAGACCATTCCGGAGCATGGCTTTCGAACGCCAGTCTAGCTCCTCGGCGTGTGGAGAGCAAAGACTCCGTTCATCCGGTCCCAGGGGGCGCACGCCGGTACCTTGGGACATTCGGGGGCGTCCGATGACACCCTGCGTCGGTGTCCGGCCCAACGGGCCGGCAGAGCTTAGCCCAGGGTTGAGGCCGCAGGCCGATGCCCTGGGTTAACTGAGCCGGCTCTGGTAGAAACTCTTGCGGCCTGCCGAAGGCGCCCGGCGGCTCGCCAAGGCGTGGCGGCGGTCAGACGATGACCGGCCCGTTGGCCTCCAGCTCCGCCCACACCTCGCGCGCACGGCCGAGCTGTTCTGTAGGGATGAGCACGTCGATCTTGATCAGCGCTCCGAAAAAGAAAAACAGCGACCGGAGCCTTTGCGCCCGAGCCAGGCAATCGATCCCTTTCTCCTGAAGCCTCGCCGCGAACAGATAGGAAAGATGGACGTTGTCGAGCTGGACCAGGCGCGCCGGCCGGCCGTGCAGCCGCATGAACCGGTACTGATCCAGAAGGTCCAACGCGATGATCACAATAAAGATCAGCTCCAAAAACGTGAAGGATGTCGTCAACCAGCTGTGCGGCTGCCAGGCGTTCCAGGCGAAGAGGGCGGTGGTTCCCAAGGCGAGGAGCGCCGCCGAGGGGTTGAGCCGGCGCTCCAGGATGTCCTCGACACGGTCCACCACCTCTGGCGTTCCGGGCAGGTCGGCCTCCAGCCGGGGCCGGCTGCTGAACAGGCCGAAGGTCAGCCACGAAAGGAGCGGGATCGCGACGAGCGTGCCCACCAGGAAGGCGAGGTCGAAATTTCCGAATTGGAAGCGGCCGCCGAGGAGGCCCAGGACCCAGGGGACACCCAAGATCGCAAGGGTCCCTTGGACCGGGAGGATGCCTTGAGGAAACGGCGGGGTCCAGGTGGCCTCTGTCGATCGGATGAAACGGACCAGGAGGGCGATGAGGCCGGCCATCACGAAAGATCCGACCGCGGGAGGCAGGAGATCTTCTAAGAGCTCCGCTCGCACGGCCGCTCCGTTCCACCAGCCCGACCAGCCAATCTGGGCGAGGATCAACAGTGCGAAGCCGTTGCCGATGCCGTACTCGGAGAGAACGTTCCCGATGAGGAACACCGCCGCCGTCACGGCGGTCAGCGTCGCCATCAGCAGGAACCGAAAGAGCCACCCTGGCTCGTCCACGATGGACTCGATGCCCGAGCTGAAGGTCTCCAGGAAAAATGCGATCCCGAGCGCCTGCACGGCGCTCACGATGAGGCTGGTGACCAGCGCCGCCCGGTTGAGGCGTGCCCGCCCCGCGGTCCCGCCCGCCCGCAGGAGGCGTCCTGGCGTGGTGATCAGGGAGAAGATCTCGACCAGGAGGAAGCCCACGATGAGCGGCGCCATCCCCAAGGCGAGAAGAGTCATCGGGGGAGTTGCGACGGAAACCTTCTCCAGATGGAGCCACGGCAGGCCGACCGTGTGACCCGACAGGTATAAAGCCAGCAGGAGGACCGTCAGGAAGATGCGGCCCCCATAGGGGTTCGGGGTCTTCGGCCCCTCGTCGCCGGGCGATGGCTCGGTCATTGAAGAAGATCCTGGCCGACGATATCACGAAGGAGACGAGACCTTACCCTCCGGCGCCCGCGCCTGCCAGGGGTTTACAAGATCGGGATCGGGCTCCCGGCGCAGCAGAGCCAGTCCTGAAGGAACTGCTGGCACGTCCGCTCCGTGCCTCGCAGCGGGTCTTTCGGACAGGCGGTGTAGCCTTCGTTGCAGCCGGCGAGGACGCAGTTGCCCGGCAGCGCCGGGATGTCGAGCCGGAACGCGCCCCCCTGGAGCGTCGCGGTGCCGCGGGCGGTCTCGACCAGCACGACTTCCGGCTTCGCCAGGGTGACCCGCCCTTCGACCGGACCGGAGATCTCCGCCCAGACCGCGAAGGCCGCGGTCGTCATCGCGCCCTCGGCGACCGAGCCGGCGGGCGGCCGGAAGACGACGCGGCCTCCCAGGACGGAGACGCCCGGTGCGAACGACTCCTGCCCCAACTTCGGCGCCACTCCCAGCAACCGGACCCCGGTGAGATCGATGGTCACGGCCGTCTGCGGGGAGACGTTGAAGACCGTGACATCGATCCGTTCGCCGCGGGCCTCCTTGGCCGGCGCTCCCGCGAGGGGATTGGGCAGCTGCGCGGCGGAGCCCGCGGCGCAGGCCAGCAAGAGACCGATCAGCAGGAGGGCTCGCATCCGCTCCCCTACTTCAGATGCCGGCGCAGGAAGGCGAGGGTGCGCGGCCAGGCCTGCTGCGTCGCTTTGAGGTTCGCGCCTTCGCGGTCTTCTTGCGCCCGCAGGAAGCCGTGCCCCGCGCCCTCGTAGATGTGGGGCTCGTACGTCCTGCCGAGCTTCTTCATCTCGGCCTCGGCCGGCGGGATGGTCGCGTTGACCCGCGCGTCGTCGCCGCCGTAATGGCCCAGGACGGGGTTCTTGATCTTGGCGAGCATCGGGGCCTCCGGCGAGGTGCCGTAGAAGACCACCGCGGCGTTCAGCCCCGTCTGGGCCGCGCCGAAGGCGAAGCTCTGGCCGCCACCCCAGCAGAAGCCGAGGGTCGCCGTCTTGCCGTTCGCGGCGGGGATCTTGAGCGCGTAGTCGCGCACGGCGTTGAGGCGGGCGGTGACCATCTCGGGGGTCAGCCCGCGCACTAGCTTCACGACGTCGTCGCGGCTCGCCACCGAATCGGTGCCTCCGCCGTTGGGTCCCAGACCGGAGATCAGATCCGGAGCGACGGCGATGAAGCCGTCCCGGGCGAGCTGGTCGGCGACGCCGCGCATCCAGTCCGACAGACCGTAGATCTCATGGATGAGGATGACGACCCCGGCCTTGTCCTTGCGCTCGGGATAGACGACCCAGGTCCGGATGGGGGTGCCGCCCGAGGGCAGCTTGATGTCGACGTACTCCCCGTGGCGAGGGGATTTTTCCAGAGCGGCTTTCGCCTGCTGCTCGGACGGCGGCAGATTCGCATCGCGCGCCGGCGCGGGCGCCGCGGCGGGCTTGGCCTCCGGAGCGGGCTTTGGCTCCGCAGCGGCTTGCGGCGATGCCGTCAGAAGAGTGGCAGCGAGGAGAAGGGTCCACATGTCAGCCTCCTTGATAAGTCGAGTCTTCCAGTGGTTCATCGGGGGGCCGCCGGCCCGGCCGGGCCACGGCCACGATCAAGGCCAGCCCGAGCAGAGCCGAGACAGCGCGGGCCATGTAGAAGAGGGGATCGCCGGCCACGTAGCTGGAGGACGGGAAGTAGAGGCTGTACCAGTCGTTCACCACGAATGCCTCGACAAACCAGAGGAGCCCGCGGTACAGGCCCGCGGCCAGCAGCCCGCCGCCCTGCGCGAAGACGAGGGCGAAGGAGATCTCGCGGCAGAGGACGGCGGTGAGGGCGGCGGCGACAAAGGGAAGGTCGCGGACCTCCCCAACCGGCAGGATCGGCGGCAGGGCCAGGATCAGGCCGGCCAGGACGGAGATCGCCAGGGCCGCCGGAGCCGGCAGGCGGCGGCGCCATCCAGTGTACACCGCCCCCCGCAGAGCCCGCTCCCATCCCCAGATGCCCAGGATGAGACAGAGGGGGAGCGCCCACAGGGCGGTCACGGCCAGCTGTCCCGCCGGCGGCTCCTGGGTGGCGGACGTAAAGGTCGCCCAATCGGTCAGATAGCCGAAGGCGAGGAAGCTCTGGTCCGCCACGAGCGCCGCGGCGCACCCCGCAAGGAGCAGCAGCCGGCGGCGGGCCGGACCACTCGGCTCGTCATCGGCCGGGCGCTTCAAGCGGGGAAAGAAAACGATCGAGAGGACGAGGGCGATCGCCGGGATACCCCAGAGGACCACGGTCCGGTAGTCCTCGATGTTGGCGGCAGGGCCGAAGAAACCCGCGGCGGCAGGCAGTGTGAGGAACAACCCCAAGGCGATCAGCAGAACAGTGAGGATGGCGGCCCGGATCAAACGAAATCCCCTCCGCGGTCGGGGCATACCCTACCACGGAGGTCCTACAGCTGCCCGCTGATCAGATAGCACGCCAGATCGACCATCCGGTGGCCGAACGTGTATTTCTTCCCCCACTCCTTCGCCTTCAGCTCGACGCAGGCCTTCAGGTCGTTCTCGAAAGCTTCCTTGAGCCGGCCGGCGACCTCCTCGTCGATGATCCCCACGCCGGCCTCTTCGTTGATGTCGAACGAGCGGTCGTCAAGATTGGTCGAGCCCACGTGGGACCAGACGTCATCGATGATCATGATCTTCTGATGGATCAGCGTCTTCTCATGGAGGAACAGGCGCACGCCGCAGTTGAGGATGCCTTCGAAGTGGCGATGGCCGGCGTGGCTGACGACCGGGCTGTCGGTGATCGAGCCCGGCACCATGATTTTGACCTCCACCCCGCGCTTCACCGCCCGTGCGAGCAGATCGACCGTCTCGTCATCGGCGATGAAATAGGGGTTCTGGATGATCAGCTCTTTCTGGGCCGTGGCGATCGCCATCTTGAACATGAGCTCCAGATCCGAGACGCCTCCAAGGGGCGCTCCCGCCAGGAGGTGGACCCGGCACGTGCCGGCGGGCTCCACCTCCGGGAAGTACTTCTGGCCGACCAGCACCTCGCCGGTCTCCTCGATCCAGTGCTGCGAGAAAACTGACTGCAAGGCGTTGACGATCGGACCGCGCAGGCGCACCCCCGTGTCCCGCCAGTGCTCCTTGTCCTGCCCGTGGCCGAGCCACAGCCGCGAGACGCCGTGGCCGAACACGTAGCCGGTCTTGCCGTCGAAGATCGCGAGCTTGCGGTGCGTCCGCTTGTTGAGCTGCCCGATGTCGAGCAGCCGGATCGGGTGGTAGCGCCGTACCTGGCAGCCGGCGCCGATCATGAGCTGGCGCAGCTCCTTGCTCATCTTCTGCGATCCCAGCGCATCGATCATGATGCGGACCTCCACCCCTTCCCGCGCCCGCGCCGCGAAGGCCTCCGCGACCTCGTCGCAGATGTCCCCCGACCACCAGACGTAGGTTTCGAAATGGATCGTCTCCTGAGCCGTGCGGATCGATTCGAGGAGAGCCGGAAAAAACTCGTCTCCGTTCTGCAGGATGTCGACGCTGTTGTCGGGCACGATGAGCGCCCGGGTCATGCCGGCGATCGACGGGAGAGCCTCCTCGAAGGAATTCAGGTCGGGCACACGGATATGGAAGTCCCGTTCCCGCAGCAGAGTCCAGAGCATGACGCCCATGATCACGATCATCAGGCTCAGGACAACCAACAGCCAGATGGGAATTTCGATCATTCCCCTCCCCCTTCCTCGATTGGTGTGTTCTAAAGCTGCTCGTTGATCAGGTAGGAAACGCGGTCGACCAGTCGATGCCAGGCCGAGCGCTTCCGCCATTCGGCGAGCGTCACCTCGGTGCAGCTCTTCAGGTCATTGGAGAAGGCCTGGCGCAGCTCGGCGGCCACCTCCGGATCGATCAGCCCGACGCTCGCCTCGTCGTTGATGTCGAGCGAGCGGTCGTCGAAATTCGCCGAGCCCACGTGCGCCCACAGACCGTCCACGATCAGGACCTTCTGGTGGTTCAGGGTCGGGCGGTATTCGTAGATCTTCACGCCGTGGCTCAGCAGATCCTCGTAGTGCCGGTGGCCGGCGTGAAGCACGATCGAGCTGTCGGTGACCGCGCCCGGCAGCATGATGCGGGCGTCCACGCCCCGTTTGACCGCCTTCTGGATCAGCCCGACGACCTCGCCATCGGGAATGAAATAGGGGTTCTGGATCAACAGCTCTTTCTGGGCTGCGGAGATGGCCAGCTTGAAGAGCAGCTCCATCTTGGACACGCCGCCCTGGGGAGAGCTGGCGGTCATCTGGGCCCGCACCGACCCGACCTGACCGAGGGGCGGAAAGTACCGCTCTCCCACGAGCGGCTCGGCCGTCGTCTCCAGCCAGTTTTCGGAGAAGACCGACTGCACCTGTCCGACGATCGGTCCCTGAAGGCGCGCACCGGTGTCCCGCCAGTGTTTCTCGTCCTGCGCGTGGCCGGTCCACTCCTGGGCGATGCCGTGGCCGAAGACGTAGGCCACCCGGCCGTCGAAGATGGCCACCTTGCGGTGGGTCCGGTTGTTGAACAGGCCGAGGTCGCCCAGGCTGAATGGATGGAAATGGGCGATGCGGACGCCCGCGTCCTCCATCATCTTGAAGAGCTTCTTGTCGCCGTTCTTGGCGCCGACCGCGTCGAGCTGGAGGCGCACCTCGACTCCCTGCCGCGCCTTTGCGGCCAGGGCCTCGGCGACGGTCCGGCAGATGTCGCCCTCCCACCAGACGTAGGTCTCCATGTGAATCGTCTCGCGGGCTGCCGCGACGTCGCGCAGGAGGGCCGGGAAGAACTCGTCTCCGTTCTGAAGGATCTCCACCCGGTTCCCCGGGAGGAACGGCGATCCGGTCAATCCGGCGATCGACGGGAGGGCCTGCTCCAGCTCCGCGAGATCGGGAACACGGACGTGCGACTCCCGCTCCCGCCGCGACGACCAGAGGAGGAGCACGAGGATCAGCAGAAGGGTGATGTAGACCCCTGCGGCGAAGTACGTGACCTCGAAAGTCCGCGCTCTCTTCTTCCCGGCAGGCATCTCGCGGCTCTCCGGCCGCGCGGGCTTGGCGGCTCTCAGCGCCACGAGAACCTCACCCCCTGGCCCCCTCTCCCATTGCCCCCCCGCCGGCCGGGAGAGGGGGAACGGAGGTCAATCGCGGCGTTCGAGCTCGACGAGCACCGGCCAGTGGTCGGAGGGGCCGGTCTCGATGACCTGAGAGGCCACGGTGTTCCACCCGGGGTCGGCGAAGACGTAATCGATGCGGTTGCGGAAGATCCGGTGCGTGCAGACGGCTTCGTCGCCGCACAGCCGGAAGATCTCGGCAGTGAGCAGGGGGCGGATCTCTGGAGCTGCAGGTGCGGCATTCAGGTCTCCTACCAGAACGAAGGGCCCCTCAGCCTGCCTGAGCCTCTCTACCAGAGCATTGGTTTGCAACCCACGTGCCGCTCTCCCCCACCGTCCCCACGCGGCCAGGTGGGTGACGTAGAAATCCAGCTCGACGCGGGGCAGGCGGACGTGCGAGCGCAGCAGCGTCCGCGGCTCGCCGGGCGCGGGGAGCTGGACGATCTCGGGAGCATCCACCTCGCCGGGGGTCAGGATCGCGTTGCCGAAGGCGCCCCCCCGGGCCTCGAAGCTCGCACCGAAGGAGACGCGCATGCCGGTGAGCTCGCCGATGATCCCCGCCTGGTCCTCCCGCCGCGCCCTCCAGCCGCCGCGGTGGACCTCCTGGAGCCCCACCACGTCGGGCTTCAGATCGTCGATGACGCGGGAGATCCGCTCGAGATAGCGGCGGTCGAAAAGATGGGCCTGGCCATGGATGTTGTAGGAAAGGACGCGGAGGTTTGACATCGGCTCCGGGGTGTTGCGAAAGGCGTGCCGGGGGGAGGAGCCCTCACCCCCGGCCCCTCTCCCGCAAGCGGGAGAGGGGAGAGGATTAATCGATGAGTGGCAAGAGCGAAAGAACCCTTCTAACTACACCCCTCTCCCGCTTGCGGGAGAGGGGCCGGGGGTGAGGGCCTCGACCAGCTCCCCCGCCCGAGCCACCCGCAGGTCAGCCTTCAACACATCCACGCCCGGGGGCCGCGGGAAGCCCCACTCGACCAGAGCGAAGAAGGAGCCTGCATTCTGGGCGGTCTCCGCGTCGATGCGGGTGTCGCCCACGAGCAGGAGCTGCACGATGGGCACCCCCAGGCGCTCGGCCAGGAGACGGAGCCCGGCGGGGTCGGGCTTCCGGGTGGGCAGGCTGTCGCCGCCGAGGATCTCGCGGAAGAAGCGGTCGAGGCCCAGGCCGGCGAGGACCCTCCGCGACAGGGACTCCCCTTTGTTGCTGAGGAGCGCCAGGGGATAGGCGCCGGCCAGGGTCGAGAGCATCTCCTCGATTCCGGGATAGGGGCGCGTCTCGTCCAGGCAGACGTCCCGGTAATGATCTAAATAGGAAGCCAGGGCTTCGTCGATCCGGTCCGGCGGGATGTCCGGCCCGAGGGCGCGCTCGATGAGCACGCGCGCGCCTTCTCCGACCATGTTGACCACTTGCTCCAGCGCGAGCGGCGGCAGACCGTAGCCGTCCCGGGTCCGGTTGATCGCCGTCGTGATGTCCCGCCGGGAGTCGATCAGCGTGCCATCGAGGTCGAAGACGAGGGCGGCCGGGCGGAGCATCCCGCCTCAGCCCTCGATGAACTCGGCTTCGATCCGCTGCGGCAGGATCCCCGCCTCGTGGCCGCGGTCGAGCAGGAGCTGGACCGCCTTCCGGCCCGCCTCGCCGTAGGAGCGCGTCCAGTCGTTGACGTACATCCCGACAAAGCGGTCGGAGCGTTCCGGGTCGTGCTCCAAGTCGCGGGCGTACTTGATCGCATACCCGAGAGCCTCGGTGCGGTGGGAGAGACCGTATTCGATGCTCTCCGTCAACAGCCGGCAGAGGCGCCGCTTGAGGTCTTCGGGGATGTTGCGCCGGATGCCGTTGCCGCCGAGCGGCAGCGGCAGGCCCGTCTCCTCCTTCCACCAGGCACCCAGGTCGACGACGGAGCGCAGCCCCAGGTCGCCGAAGGTGAGCTGCCCCTCGTGGATCACCACGCCCGCTTCGACGACTCCGCTCACCACGGCGTCCAGGATCTCGTCAAACGGTATGTTGATGACTTCCACCTCCGGCTGCCAGAGCCGGAGAGCCAGGTGGGCCGTGGTCAGCTGGCCCGGAATCGCCACCCGCATCCCCACCAGGTCGGCGCGGCCGAGCGGCTGCCGGGAGACGACTACGGGGCCATAGCCGTCCCCGAAGCTCGCCCCCGAGGGCATGAGCTGGTAGCGGCCGGCCAGATGGGCATAGCCGTGGAAGGAGAGGGCGGTGATCTCGTACGTCCCCTGGAACGCCGCCTGGTTCAAGGACTCGATGTCCCGCAGCACGTGCTGGATCTCCAGGCCCTCGACGTCGAGCAGTCCCTGGGTCAGCGCGTAGAACATGAAGGCATCGTCCGAATCCGGGCTGTGGGCGATGCGGATGGTGGTGGTGGTCGTCTCGCTCATGGCGCCATGGAGGCTATCAGAAAATCGGAGCCCACCTTCACCTCCAGATGTCACCCAGAGCGGACGATCTTCCTGACCCTTCCTGGGAATTTTCTCCTAAGTCATCTAAAAAAAGACACTTACAAGAGTGGCACGGCCATTGCTTTGATAGGAGGGTGAAGCGTCGGCGGGGTCCCGCGGACGCAGGCTCGACCGAGACACCAAAGGAGAAACGCCATGAACACCAAGAAATCACTCGCGAAGGTTTTCGGGCCGGTCCTGCTCCTGACCGCGACCCTTGCTTTGCCGATCGATACGGCGCAGGCGGCACCCGGGAACGGCCGGGGGCACGTCCAGGCCGAACAGCACAACAAGAACAAGAAGGACAAGCAGAAGCACGAGCAGCGGCGGACCGAGGTCCGGCGCCAGCAGCGGCAGCCCCAGCACCGCCAGCAGGTCGTCGTCCAGCAGAGGAGCGAGCGGCCGAAGGTCCAGAAGAAGGTCAAGAAGGTCGTCGTCCAGCAGCCGGTCGTCGTCCAGCGCCGGCCGGTCGTGCGGACCCAGGATGTGCGGCGCCAGGAGGCCCTCCGCCTCCAGGCCCAGCGCCAGCAGGCCTATCAGCGGCAGCAGGCCCTGGAGCGCCAGCGGGCTCTCGACCGCCAGCGGGCCCTCGCGCGGCAGCGCCAGGCTCCGGTGTACCGCGACGGCCGCCGGTATGACGACCGTTACTACGCCACGCCGCGGCGCGGTGGTGGCGGCGCCGACCCCAACGTCTTCCACATCGATGGATACCTGGATGACGGCGGCGAGTGCCTGTTCCTGCGCGACCATGAGGGGCGTACCTGGGCGATGGTGGGCAACACCTACGGCCTGCAGCCGGGCGAGCACGTCCGGCTCTACGGCCGGCCTGTCGACGGCAGCGCCTGTGGATACCGCGGAGCGGCCTTCGACATCTACGAGGTGCGGACGGTCTGGGCGGACAACAACCACAAGCGGACCTATTACGACCACCTGTACGACGGTCCGTTCGACCAGAACCGCGCCTATGAGGACGACCGGTATTACAACGACCGCTACGAGGAAGACCGCGACGCCGACAGCTGGTGGGAGCGCCTCTTCGGCGGCTGAGCTCCCCGCCCCGTTCTTCCGTCCTCTCCTCCCCAAGGAGCCGGCCGCCCGCCGGCTCCCCCTTTTTTTCTTGTCTCGGCGGCGGCACGCCCGGGCACCATCTCTTGCAGAGAGAATCCCTTCAACTGTGCAGGAGGAGTCTGATGGCAAATATGCGAACCGTCGTAGGCAGTTGTCTGATCGTGGCCGGCATGTCCCTGGGGACCGCTCTCGCGGAGGCGCCGCCGCCCGAGAAAAAAGGGACGGCGGTGGAAGTCCTCACCCAGGACAACCAATGGATCAAGCTCGAGCTCCAGGAGGTTGTCCCTGCCTACAACGACTCGACCCGGATGAGCTTCACCAAGAAGCTCGAGCCCAAGATGAGCCAGATCGCATGGTTCGAGGTCCCCATCGTGCCGAACGCCAAGAGGGGGCTGCAGATCCGGGAGATCCGGATGGCCGACGTGGGGCAGAAATACAAGGACTCCACGGACGGCCAGGAATATGTGTTCTATTCCGTCGTCCTGGTTCCTTATGACGGCTTCACCGCGAGCTGGATGTGGCAGGCGGAGAGCCTCTCCGGTGTAACGCGCGACAAGGGTGCGCCGCGTCCCCTGACGATTCCTCTGACCAACGTCAAAGTCGTCCGCTTTCCGAAACCATAGTGGGACCGGCCGGGCGTCACCCGGCCGGTCCGCACGGACCCCGCCTTACAGCGAGTTCAGGAAGGTGATGAGCTGGTTCTTCTGCGTGGTGCTCAGGTTGATGTAGTTCTGGATGACCGGCTCCGCCTCGTTGGTGTGGCGAAGGATCGCGTTGTTGCGGGTGACGTTCTCGCCGTCGTGCATGAACCGGCTGCGGGTGCGCAGGCCCCACAGCGGCGGCGTCCGCAGCTTGGTCAGCGTGCTCGAGCCACCGTTCTGGATGATGTTGTCACCGGTCCCTACGTCGTGCAGCATGAAATCGCTGTAGGGGTGGATGATCTTGTCGCCCAGGGCCGCGGTAATGGTGAGCTTGCCGGCGCCCGTGCCGTTGACCACGGTGCCCACGGGGGCGGTGGTGATCGAGGTGCGGTGGCAGTGGGAGCAGCCGATCGACGTGAAGAGGTTCGAGCCGGCGATGGAGTCCGCGGTGGCCGCGAGAGCCGTGTCGCGCGGCGGGACCTTGGAGGACCGCATGAAGCGGGCGAAGGCCTCGACGTCGGGGCCGAAGGGCATGCCCGTGACCGGTGCTTCCTCGGGATCCGGCACGGTGTCATACGCCGCCACCGAAGCGCCGTTCGAGGTGTTCTCCGTGGGCTGCAGCGGGCTGGTGATGCCCATCTCGTTCAGGTAGGCGTCGGCCGAGAACGACAGCAGACTGGCGTGCTGGTTCTTCCAGCCGAAGCGGGCGACCCGGCTGACGCCGGGCGACTCCAGGACCGGAACGCTGATGATCTGCCCCTTCATGCCCGAAGGCTGGCTGTTCCGGATCGTGGTGAAGGTGGCGTCGGCGATCGCCTCGACGAAGCCGTCGCCCAGGGTGTTGAGAGAGGTGCGGAAGGTCAGGAGGTTGTCCTCGCCCGCGACCCGCTCCTGAATATTCGGATGAATCGCCCGATCATTGATCAGTGAGCCGCCCGGCCGATCGAAATAGAAGAAACCATCGGTGCGCGCCGCCCGCAGCTCGGTGATCTGGCTGGTCGCGCCGCTCACCGGGTTCTGGTGGCACTCGCGGCAGGCCTGCGCGTTGTACACCGGGCCCAAGCCGTCGTCGATCACCTCGAACTCATCGAAAACGCCGCGGTCCAGATCGAATTGTGCCTGCGTCGCGAAGCCGTTCGTCAGGTCATCGAACCCGGCCGGCGCCTCCGTGGCCGCGTACACCAATGGAACCACCAGGAGAACCAGCACCAGAGCATCCGCGATCATCAACTTCCGTGACCACTTCTTGTTCATCTCTCCTCCTTCTGTTTGAGCACAAGGCCGCCTTGCATGAAGACAGATCTCCCCTGCATCGCCGGAGGCCGGCGAAAAAAGTCGGATAAAGAAACGAACAGGAACCAGGCCTCGACCGCTTGAATCGCGAAGGATGTGAACTACCGTGAGGCCCTCTACCAACTATGGGTGTTCACACGGGCGGAAAGCGCGCCACTTTTCTCGATGAATTTTATGGAAGAGACCAGGAGCTGGGGCGGCGGCCGGGCCCTCCCCCGCGGACAGGGAGGGCCGGTCGTGGAGAGTCGGGCCGAGGGTTACTCGAACTGGATGAAACCCGGGGCGAGGATGCCGTCCGGGTCGTACTTTTTCTTGGCCGCGAGCATCCGTGGCCACTGGTCGCCGTAGTGCGCGGCCCACTTCTCGGGGGTGTCGAAGGTGACGTAGCCCGACAGATAGCGCTTGCCGCCGTAGTGGATGGACAGCTCGCTGCACATGTCGAGCTGCTGCAGGGCGCGGTCATGGAACCGCTCGGGAACGCCCGGCAGGATGCCCCAGCCCATGACCCAGTCGCCCGGCGGGTGCATGAACAGCGGGACGTCCGAAGGAGGCGTGTAGGCCGGCCACAGGAGGATGTGCCCGCCCGGACCCAGCGCCTGGGGCGGCGTGATGGCGAGCACCGACTCGATGAACTCCCGCGCCGTGTCCCACGGCAGGGTGGTCTCCATCCAGGGGTGCTTCATGTCCCAATACCCGCCGCGGCGCCAGAGCTCGAAGACCGGGTCCATGCGGCTGCAGAACTCGAGCTGGGTGTACTCGCTGGTTTCCAGGTGCCGGTAGGGGGTGAGCCCGGCCAGCACAGCCTCGTCGTCCGGCGTCTCCCCCTCGCCGTACTCCACGGTCAGATGAAGGGGATACATCCAGTAGGCGAACGTCTGGACTCCTTCGCCGATCTCCATCCCCTCGCCGAGCTTCTTGATCCCCTGGAAGCAGGGGGTGCACCACGACTCCAGGGACGAGAAGGTCGGGTTCTGCGGGTCCATCACCTTTTGAGCGTCCGCCATCAGGGCGCCCAGATCGTCGTAGAGCAGGTAGTACTTGCGGACGTTTGGCTTGCACCGGCGCAGGCGCACCTTGGCGCGGGTGATGAGGCCGAACTGGGAGAGGCCGCACCGGACCACGTCGAACAGCTCGCGGTTCTCCTCCCGCGAGCAGGTGACGATCTCGCCCGTGCCGGTCACCACCTGGAGCTCGATCGCGTTGTCCGCCTGCGTGCCATAGCGAAAGCTCGCGACGCCCAGGCCGGCCATCGACAAGGTGCCTGAGATCGCCACGTTGAGGTTGTTGGTGAGCACGCGCGGCACCAGGCCGAGCGGCACGGTGGCCTCGACCAGCTCGCGCCAGACCACGCCGGCATCCACCGTGGCGGTCTCGCCGGCCTCGTCGATCTCATGAATGGTCCGCAGGGACGAGGTGTCGATCAGGACGCCGCCGTCCGTGGTGGACTGGCCGCTCTGCGAGTGGCCCTGGCCGCGCGCCACGACCGGGATCTTGCGCTCCCGGCAGAAGCGGACCACCCCGGCGACCTCCTCGGCGGAGGCACAGCGGGCCACCGCGCCCGGCAGGCGGTCGACCCGGCGGCCGAAGTCAGAAGAAAACTGGGCTCGAACGTCGTCGTCGAGCAAGATCCGGTCGCCGAGGGCCTCTTTGAGGTCACGCAAGCACTCGGAGACAGAAGGGGGCGTGTGAACGGTCATTTGATAGCGGTCCTCCCGGGGAGGGTTTTTAACATGAAACGGGGTCGTCCAGGAGCCCCTCACCCCCGGCCCCTACCGCGGCGGCTTCTGCACCTGCACGTGGGGCTCCGGGCAGAGCACGGGCAGCTTGGGGCTGCCTGTCTGCTGGAGCGACGCCGGCTGCGCGGCGGGCCGTACCGGCGGCGTGTCCGGGGCGTCCGGCGCCACCACCTCCGCCTGACTCCTCTTCCCGGCGAGCTCGGCCGGCAGGACGGTCCGGAAACCCTTGGCGATCCAGCTCTCGATCCCACCGTCGATCAGGACGGCGCCCTCGAACCCGCTGGAGATCAGGATCGCCATGCCGTTCTCGGCGCATTGCTGCGAGTCGCAGTAGACCAGGAAGGTCTCCTCGCGGAAGGAGCTGAGCTCGAGCAGGCGGTAGGGCAGCCGGTCCTCGGGGATGTTGAACGCACGGTAGATGTGGCCGGTGTCCCCATGGAAGGCCGGCGCCGGGCGCAGGTCGAGGACCAGGATCCCCGGCGTGTCGCGAATCATCTCGTACGCAATCGGGGGGGTGACCTTGCGGTAGGGCGGCCGCTCCTGGGCGCGGCGGCGGAGCATGGCGCACCCCTGCGTGGCAAGAGCCACCGCCAGCAGCAGGGTGACCGCAGTGAGCCAGCCTGGACGCGTCCGCCTGTGCTTATCCACCGTGAGCCGCATTCTACACCTCTTCCAGCTCGACCTCGGGGGCGATCTCGCCGACGCGGATTCCCCTGTGGTTGAACAGAGCCGGCCTGTACAGGTCCGCCAGCTCGGCGAGCTCGGCTCCGGCAAGGGAGCCGAGCTGCCGCAGCAGGTCGAGCACCACGCTGTCGCGGCAGCGCTCGCCCCCATCGGCGATCTTCAGGGCGATCCCCAGAGCCACCGGACCGCGCACCGCGAGGGCATAGAAGCCCTCGGCCCCTTCCTTGCCCACCACCCGCCCGCCGGTCGCCGCGATCAGGCGCGTCGTGAACCGCCCCGGGCCCGCCACCATCTCCGGCGCCTTCCCCATCGCTCCCACGATCCGCTCCAGGCCCGTGGCCAGATCGCCTGCGGCCAGATCGGCCTCCAGCCCGGCCCCCCGCGGATGGGCGAGCACCGCATAGGCCCGCGCCGCGGCTTCGATCGGCAGGTGATAGCAGGGAACGCTGCAGCCGTCGATCCCGACGCCGATGGACTCGGCGGGCATCCCGCAGAGTCGGGCCAGATGCTCCAGGATACTCGTCTGCAAAGGGTGTTCCGGAGACAGATACGTCTCCGGAGGAAAACCGAGGAGACGGCAGGCCAGGAGCATCCCCGCGTGCTTGCCGGAGCAGTTGTTGTGGAGCGGCGAGGGCTCGATCCCTACGCGCTGGAACCGGGCCGCGCTCTCCCGGTCCATGGGCAGGTGGGCGCCGCACTGCAGGTCGCCGATGCCGAAGCCGCCGCGCTCCAGCAGGGACTCGGCGCGGCGCGTGTGCTCGGGCGTCCCTCCGTGCGATGCGCAGATCAGGGCGAGGTCGGCGTCGTCGAGGCCGAAGCGCTCGATCCCGCCGGCGAGCACCAGGGGGAGGGCCTGGAACGGTTTGGCGGCGGAGCGGAGGAAGGTCGCCATCCCTGGACGCCCCAGCCGGGCCACGAGACGCCCCTCGGGCGTGACAGCCGCCGCGGCGCCGAAGTGCCAGCTCTCCGGCAGCTCATTGCGCAGGACCGTGGCGATCCGGTCGAACAGGATGTCGTGCCCGGGATGGCTACCGCTCGGCGACCATGGCCGCGTCCACGGTGTCGTAGATGGGGAACAGATCGGCCAGCTTGGCGACTTGCAGCAGCTTGCGGATGCGCTCGGACGGGTTCACCAGGATCAGCTCGCGCCGGGCGTTGCGGAAGCGCCCGAGATAGCCGACCAGCTCGCCGATGCCCGTCGAGTCGATGAAGTTGATCTTCGAGAAATCGACGATGACGTGTCCGCGGTCGTCGGAGAGGGCACGCTCCAGGGTCTGGGCAAAGAACTGAGCGCTCTCGCCCAGCTTGATGACCCCCTCGACGTTCAGGAGGGTGAATCCGTTGATGTGGCGCTTTTCGACGATCATTCCGGGATCATTGTCGGGATTGCTGTCGGTACCACTGGATCGGGGCGAAGTCTAGCACAGTCCTCTGCCTGCGCCTCCGTCTCCGTCCCTACCCGAAGGGATGGGAAAACCGGCGAGCCCTCCCTGCCCCGCCGGATGTGGCGGTCCAGGACCCGGCCGGTCATGCTTGGGGGAACGGCAAGGCTGCCGCGGCGCATGCGATGAGCTTCCAGAACCTATCCCCCTTGGATCGAACGATCCGCATCGTCCTGGCCCTTCTCATGTTCGGGGCCGGCTGGACCTTTTCCGCCGGAGAGATCGGCATCTGGCCGATCGCGCTCCGCATCTTCGCCTGGCTCCCCCTGGTGACCGGTGCCCTCGGCTGGTGCCCGGTGTACGCGATCCTCGGCCTCTCCACCCGAAAGCCGAGAACCCTCCGATAAAAATCTTCTAGAATCCATCCCGGATGAATTTCAAGTCGGACGCCGCACCTGGAGCTGTCACGCTGCGACGCTTGAAGTGGATCGCCGTCCTGGCGGCTTTCGTCTTCATCCTTCTTCTCGAAGCCGTCCGGCAGAGCATCTACCCTTTCCTGGGAACCTGGCAGGGGAGACTGCTCATGGACAGCGTCATCCTCACCGGCGCGCTCTTCTTCTTCGGCGCCGGGTTCCACCTGATCGAGCGGATGCAGGGCCATCTGGAACGGCAGAACCGGGAGCTCCTCTCGCTGCACGCCGCCGCCCTCGACGTCTATCGCGAGCTGGCGCTCGACACCGTCCTCCAGAAGGTGGTGGACCAGGCTCGCGCGCTCACCGGCGCCCGCTACGGGGCGCTGTCGCTCCTCAACGGCGAGAACCGGATCGAGACCTTCGTCACCTCGGGGGTCAGCGACGAGAAGCGCGCCCTCTTCGGCGATCCGCCGCTGGGGCTCGGGCGGCTCGGCATCGTCCTCCAGGAAGGGCAACGCCTCCGCCTTTCCGACCTCCGGCACGACCCCCGGTCGGTGGGTCTTCCGGCCGGCCATCCGGCGATGCATTCACTGCTGGCGGTGCCCATCCTGTGCAGCGGACCGTTCCGGGGGAACCTGTACCTGGCCGAGAAGCAGGAGTCGGAGGAGTTCACGGAGGCCGACGAGGAGAGTCTGGTCCGCTTTTCCACGACGGCCGCGATTGCCATCGACAACGCCTATCTCCAGCGCCGCCTGCACAGCGTGGCGGTCTCGGAGGAGCGTCTGCGCATCGCCCAGGAGATGCACGACGGCCTGGCGCAGGTGCTCGCCTACGTGAACACCAAGGCGCAGGTGGTCCGGGAGCACCTGAAGAAGGAGCGCGTCGACGAGGCCATGAAGCACCTCGACCAGCTCGCCGCGGCGGCCCGCGAGGTCTACGCCGATGTCCGGGAGTCGATCATCGGCCTGCGCAGCGCCGCCGGGCCGGACAACACCATGGCCGACTCGCTACGCGAGTACGTGTCCACCTGGGAGGCCCAGAACGGGATCACCTGCCGCCTCCACCTGGAGACCGACCCGCGCCTTCCCACGGGAGCCGAGCTCCAGGTGCTGCGCATCGTCCAGGAGGCCCTTGCCAACGTGCGCAAGCATTCCAAGGCACGCTCCGCGGACCTTTGGGTCGAGCAGGCCGGCAGCCGGATTCGGATTACAGTTAAGGACGACGGTGTCGGATTCAATCCGGCGGAGCTCGGCCGCTCCGAGTTTCCCCGTTTCGGTCTGTCCACGATGCGCGAGCGGGCCGAGTCGGTCGGCGGGCTGTTCGAGCTCGACTCGACCCCGGGCGAGGGGACCCGGGTGATCATCGAGGTCCCCGCCCAGCTTCGGAACCAGGAATTCTCCACAGGAGCCGTCTCATGAACATCCTCATCGCCGACGATCACGCTCTCTTCCGCGACAGCCTGCGCAGCCTGCTGGAAGCGCACGGCCTGAGCGTGATCGGGGAGGCCAGGAACGGCCGCGAGGCGGTCGAGCTGGCCCGCCGCCTCAAGCCGGACATCGTGCTCATGGACCTCTCCATGCCCGAGCTCGACGGTCTGGCCGCCACCCGGCTGATCAGCGCCGACCAGCCCGAGGTCAAGGTGGTGGTCCTCACCGCCTCGGATGAAGACGCCAAGCTGTTCGATGCGATCAAGTCGGGAGCCCAGGGCTATCTGCTCAAGAACCTGGAATCGGACGAATTCTTCGCCCTGCTCGAAGGGATCGGCCGGGGCGAGCCGGGCCTGACTCCGGCCCTGGCCCGCAAGCTTCTCCTGGAGTTCGCCCGCCCAGCCCAGTCGTCCACGCCGTCCCACGATCCGGACGCGCTGACCGACCGCGAGCGCGAGGTCCTGGATCTCCTCGTGGAAGGAGTGACCTCGAACCGCAAGCTCGCCCGCCAGCTCGGCGTCAGCGAAAACACGGTCAAGTTCCACGTCCGCAACATCCTGGACAAGCTCCACCTGCACAACCGCGCGCAGGTGATCAGCTACGCGATCCGGAACAAGCTCGTGGAGGCGCCGGGGAGTTGATCCGCAGCGACACCGTCCACGATGCCGGGGGAGTGGTCAACGAGGACCTCGTGCATGTCGGCGACACGATCACCTGGGTTCTCGACGGAGCGACCGGGCTGCGGAAAGAGCGCCTTTTCCAGCCGATGGGGAGCGACGCCGCCCTGTTCGTCCATCTGATCGACGAGGAGCTCCGGCGGCGCGCCGAAGAGCCCGCCCCCATTGCGAGCCTGGTCGAGGCGGCGCTGGCCGCGGTCTCCGAGCGCCTGTCCCCGAGCCTGGAGCTTCCGAACGACCGCGCCCAGATTCCGACCGCCGCGATCGCGGTCGCGCGGCTCACGGAAGAGCGGCTGGATCTCTTCGTGCTCGGCGACTGCCGGATCGTCGCGTACCACCCGGAGGGGCTCCTGATCGATCTGCTGGACTGGCGGCACCGGGCGATCGACGAGGTGGCCCTCCGCCGCATGAGCGAGCTGCGCGACCAGGGGATGGGGCTCGCGGAGAGCCGGGCGGCCATTCAGGACCTCCTCGTGGCCCATCGTCGCGCGACCAACCAGCCCGGCGGCTATTGGATTCTGGGGAACGACCCGAAAGCCGCGCGTCACGGGGTCTCGCTGACGTTGGAGAACCCGCCCAGCGACCTGCGCCTGCTCCTGATGACGGATGGGTTCTTCGCCCTCCTGGAATACGGGCTCTTCCCGTCCCCCATCCACCTGATCGAATACATTGACAAGAATGGACTGGAGCAGGCTCTCCAGCTCCTCCGGGCCGAGGAGGACGCTGATCCGGACTGCCGGCTTCACCCGCGCTTCAAGAGAAAGGACGATGCCACAGCGACGTACCTCCGATCGCATTTCTGAAAGGAGACGCCAGATGGTCCTGCCCGACTTCCCCAAGCAACCCGAGGGCAAGCGGAAACGGCAGTATGAAACCGACGTCAATCAATGGGTCATCCAAAGAGCCGAACGCGAGAACTTCGGGCAGCTGTCAAAGCAGTTGCAGGATCTCCTGGATGAAGCGGCGGATCTGGACCGCTCCTTCGATGCGTTCTTCGCGCTCGCGAATCTGAATCGGCTGTACCACAAGGTCGACACCCTCGAGAGCTTGATCCAGAAACACGGCCAGAGATTCAGGGCCTACGAGCCGTTGATCACCCACCTCGAGATCATGTGCCTCAATCTACGAGAGGAGCGAGAGAGCTGTCTCAAGGCTCTGAAGCTCGCGACAAAGATCCGGACTGACTGGAAGGGGCAGCACGCGGGTCTCAGCCACAGCTATGCAGAGACCGTCGCGATCTGCGTGGACAGAGGGTATCGCAGCACCGGCGTCGAGGCATTGCTCAAGGAGGGTCTGGAGGCCGCGGAAGAGGCGATCAAAGAGGAAGAGTACGCGAAGTTTTATCGGACGCGTGGCTGGCTCCAGTTTCTCCTCAAGGACGTCGAGGAGGCGCGCAGCTCATACCGGGCTGCGATCGAGCTGGAGAATCCCGAGAGGCGGGACTACGTGATCCGCGTGGGGGACTACCGGCGCCAGCTCGATCTCCTGAACGCACGCCTGGATCTGGACCAGCTCAAAGGCGAGCTCGCGGGACTGCGGTCGGAAGCGAACGCGCTGCAAACCCGCCAGCTCGAGTTCCTCGGCTTCTTCACCGGCATCCTCGCCTTGATCCTGGGGGGCGGCGGGCTGTTGGTGACTGCTCAAAACGACGTCGCGCGCTTCGTTTTGATGCTGACGTTGGGAGGGCTCCTGATGCTCGTCTTCGGCAGCTTCAACTTCATGCTGCACGGGAAGATCAAGCTGGAGCGGAGCCTCCTGCCCATGGTTGTGGGCTTCCTTCTGCTGCTCGCCTCAGGATTGTGGCTTTTCTGGCAGAGCTGATTTTCAGGGTTTTGCTCAATGGACGCGGCACGCCACAGCCACGTACTCGCCCACCGCCAGCCGCCGGCCGGCGAGCCCGGCGGGCGCGAGATATCTCTGCCGCAGGAGGTCCGCTCCCACGACTTCTTCGAGAGAGAAGCCGCGCGCCGCGAGGAAACCCGGCAGCTCCTCCCGCCGCACGCCCCAGGTGAACGGCTCCCCCACCATGCGCAGCCAGGGGCGGACGAGCGGCGTCGAGCCCGGAAAGTCGACGCGGCCGTTGCGTTGCGGCTCCATGAACGTGAAGGCGAAGCGGCTCGCCGGCCCGGCGTGCTCGCGCAGGAAGGCGAAGAGCGCGTCCACCTCCCCCGGCTGGAGATACATGGTGAGCCCCTCCGCGATCAGGAGCGTGTCCGCCTCCGGCCGCCAGCCCGGCTGGGCCGGCGCCACCTCGGCCAGCCCCGCCCGTGCCAGATCGAGCTCGACGAGCCGGAGATTGGCGCCGGTCTCCATCCCTGCCAAGGCCCGGCGCTTCACCCGCTGCGTGGCCGGATGATCGAGCTCCAGGAACAGGGCCTGCGGGAGCTCCCGGTGCAGGCGCAGGGCCAGCGGGTCGAGCCCGGCGCCGAGGACGACCATCTGGGAGACGCCTTCGCGCAGCGCGCGGCGCGCGGCCTCCTCCAGATAGAGCTTGCGGACCGCGTAATGGAGCCGGACCCCGGGGATGACCATCCGCTCGCCCAGGCTCGCGAGCGCCCGCGCCCACCCCTGCCCCGCGACCCGCCGCACCAGCCGCGCGCGCCCGGGGCTCGCCGTCTCCAGAAAGCGCTCCCACAACGCCGCCGCGTCCGGAGGGATGAGCCGCGACAGCTCCGGATCGCGCGCCTGCATGGCCATGGCCTGCACGATCAGAAGGGCCGTGGCGCTCGGCTGGCTCTCGCGCATCAGAGCTCGGGAAAAAGCGACAGGTGATGGCGGTACCAGTCGCTCTGGAACCGCTCCTCGGGATCGATCGCGCGCTTGCGGCGGAGAAACTCGGCGAAGCGCGGATGGCACGCTTCGATCTGGTCCCGCCGGGCGTATTTGTGATAGGTCAGGAAATAGCTCCCCCCGCGCGCAATGGCGAGATCGATCAACCGCCGGAACGCCTCCGCGGAGCGCTCCTGACCTTCCGGCGTATGCGACGTACAGAGATTGAGGACCGTGCACACCCACGGCTCGCGCGCCCAGGCGAGGAAGCTGTCCGGATCCCGCTCGATCAGGCGAACCGTGCCGTAGATCACCTCCACGTCGTGGCGCTGGAATTCCTCTGCCGCGGCGTCGAGAAAATCGGCGAGCCGCGGCCGGGGGACGTAGATCTCGGTGATGATCTCGGTCGAACGGCCGGACGCTCCGCTCCGCACGTCGAGGTCCGCGTGATAGCCGTCGAAATACGGCGAGAGCTGGTGGGTGTCCGACCAATAGATCTGGCCGTTGGTGGCCAAGTAAAACCCGGCATAGCGCTGGAAAGCCCGCGCCTTGTCCGCATGCGCGAGCCAGAGGAGCTCCTTCCAATTGTCGTCGGAGAGCTCTTTCTGATCGGCGGGGATCGGCGTGTCCGGGTCCACTGGCCGGTAACAGGAGAAGACTCCCTCATCCAGAAAGCCGTCCGAGGCGCGGTCGATCGAAAACTGGAAGTCGCCATAGAGGAAGCCCTCGCGGATGCGCTCCTCGAACGCCGCGGCCAGGCCGTCCCGGCGCCGGACCTCGACGACCCTCTCGAGCTTCCGCCGCGGGGTCAGGCGGAGGCTGACGCTCGTCACGATCCCGAACAGCCCGTAGCCGCCGGCCACCAGAGAGAACAGCCCGGGCTCCTCCGTCCGGCTGCACCGCCGGACCTCTCCGGCGGCGTCGACCAGGGTGAATGCCTCGACGTCGGCCACGAACGGCGGCAGCGTGAGGCCACGACCATGGCCGTTGGCACCCAGCGTGCCGCCGACGCTCAGCCGGTCCGCCCCGGTCTGTTTCTGGGCGATCCCCCAGGAGCGCGGCGCGCCGTTCTGAAGAGCGAGATAGCCATCGAGGAGAGTCGGCCACAGAATGCCCGCCTCGGCCTCGACCAGCCCGCGCTCCGGGTCAAACGAAAGAATGCGCGACAGCCGCCGCGTGTCGACGAGGAGCGTGTCCGTCCCGAACTGCTGCGCCCCCATGGCGTGACGGCCGCCGGCGACCGACACCGCAATTCCTTCGCGCCGCGCCTCGCGCACGGCCCGGACGACTGCGTCCGTGGAGTCGGCCTCGACGATGCGGCGGACGCGCGTCTCATTGAGGGCGGAGTGGATGTCATTGACCAGGGGCATGGGGAGCGTAGGCGATGCAGGCTATAGCCATTCTGGATACTCTACCTGATCTGGCGCCGCTGGTGCGAGAGCCTCACGGCTCGGGATTTTCCCACGCCTCAGTGCATATTCCATAACCAGCTCAGTGTACGCGCCGAGCTTATCCGCAGGAGAACACTTTTCAGCCATCGCACGGGCTGCGGAAAGCTCACCGCTGCGCGCCTGCCACTTGGCGATCGCTGACCGGGCACGGGAGACGTCGCTGGGATACTCGATTTCCGGCAATAGTGCCAGCGAGCGGTCGTCGCCTCGATCCACGGCCTCCACGACAATCGACGCAAGAGTTTGCGACCGGAGGATACGATTCGCTTTCAACTCCTCTGTCATCCGTAGAGCAGCGTCGAAGCGACCACCGGAGGCGCACGCCGTGGCGATGGAAGCGAGGGCCTTATCTCTCCCTTCCTTCATGCGTGCCACAAGAGAACGCGCAACCTTCACCTGCCCGCCCTCGGCGAGAGCCAAAGACACTCTCTCGAGAGTGTCGTCGGGAAGGTCAGGGGTTTTCTGCGCCTCCAATAGAAGCCGGTTCAGCGGCCCGCTGAGACTACTAAGAGGCCTCACGAGATACGCTCGACTAAGCAAGGAGGCCAAGGTCAGCAAACGAGCATTTCTCTCTTCGATGGACTGAGTCGATGCCAAAGCAAGGTCGATTCTTCTATCTTCCATCAACATGCCCAGAGCCATCGCTTCGTAAAAAGATAGACCGGCACCACCGATGAAATCCAGCGACGAGATTACTTTGCCCAACAGCACAGGGTCACCTATGTCGGCAGCCGCATTGATCAGATCGCGCTTCCAAATATCGGCCTCGAAATTCACTCGCTCAGCAAACCAAGCTGGAACTGCTGCGACAGCCTCCTCCAGCAATACCTTTGCCTCCGCATTTTTCCCCATTAAAACCAGATGTTTGATGGCCAAGACATGGAATCCGAGCCAATCGACTTCCCTCAATCCGGCAATATCAGCAAGAATCTCGTCTCGATGACCAGTGACAAGCAACGCGGCAAGCAAAGCCCGACGTCCACCGAAAGAATCAGAGCGATCCAACTGATCCTCACGCGCCAAGGTCAGGACTTCTGATGCCTTTCCCGCCTTTTCTGCCCCGATGGCGACTTGCACGATTTGATTCCGCCACGCACCGGACCAAGAACCCTCGACCGCACCCAAACCTTCGCGAAGAGCGTCCATGGCCTCGTCGATCTTGCCCAGTTCTTCAAGTAGAATTGCGCTCGCAAAGAGGACTCCAGCTCGATCCTTCGCTTTTCTGCTCTCTACAACGGCAGCACGAACGATGCGCAGACAATCGTCGACCAATCGCGCCCTGCATACGCCTGAAGCGAGATCGCCCCGGGCTTTTGCGCGAGCGTCCACTTCCATGCGAGAAACCACCGAATCGGTCTTTCCGAAGACCGCGGCAGCTTCGTTAGCCTTTCCAGAGCGAGCCATGGCCTCGGCAGCGATTCTCAAGGCCGTGGCCCGATGATCGAGGTTGTGAATCTCCTCCAGCAGAGAGATCAGGGCATTGTACCGGAGGTCTGGACTCGCTGCCTCGGCCAGCGCATTCACGGCTTTAGCCCAAACGGTATCCCAGATCAGATCCTTATCGCGGAGCAGGCGATCCGCAAAGAGCATGGCTTCGTCCAAGCGTCCCGCCCTAACCAACTTGGAGGTCACTGACGCCTGAGAATCAGATTTCGCACGACCGTCCTTCATTTTCTGCCAGACCAACTGGGCCTCGGCCTCCCTACCCCCGAGAAGAAGAGCCTCGGCCCAGTCCGCAACGACCGCAATATCTTCTCGATCGTTCTTGTCCGCCAAAGCATCGACAGAATCTGTGGCCGCCTCGACAACCTGTTCTATTTGATATCCATCGGAGCGCCTCCAAAGCTCCCAGCAGCCGAAGGTGAGAACTACGGGTAGCAGGACGAACACAAGTCTCGCTCCAAAGCCTCTGAGGTTCCGACGCAGGATCTCCTGCGCACCTGGAGTAGTAGTGAAGCGCCTGAGCCTGAGCGATTCAAGAACGGGGATTGGTTGAACAAACCACCGAGTCCAACCTTTCTCTCCTGCACTGATAAACGTTGCCGCGGCGCGCTCTTCCCAGAATCGCAACCGTTCTTCCGCGTCTCGTGCCTTCTGTAGGATCGGCTGCGGTGCCTCCACAAGCACTTGTACCAAATGTTCATGCATCAGCTCATAGCGGGTCTGCCCTGCTTCGTCGGCGGGCAGTGCCTTGACCAGAAAGCGCTCTGCAAAGGCCTCAAGAACCAGCTCGACTTCCGCGGAGCTGAAGCCGAGCTCGGCGCTGATCGCCGCCGCCGTCTGAGGCCACTTGGTTCGGGCAGGTGAGATGAGCTTGCGGAGAATCAGAAGTGCCTGATCGCCGGAGACTCCAGTCCGGCGCCAGACAAAGCCCTTGGCATCCTCAATGTATTTGCGAAGCAGCTCGGCTTTACCCCCTCGACGACGGAAGGCCTCTGCCGAGAAGACTTCGCCCCCAACGGCTTCAAGCATCAAGCCGACCATCTGCAGCTCGACAGGCAGGACGGTTTTCTCATCCTCCCGGCTGAGCCGCCGATCTCTCGGCGGCCGGAGGAGATCCTCGACCAAAGCGTCCGCGAAGTCCTCCAACGGCTGGCGCTTCAGGGGATCGCCTCCGTGCAGCGGCGCGAGCATCTCCCCGAGCGCAGCCCGCGCCTGCGCCCGCGAAAACGCATTGAGAGCGAAATAGCTCCCGAGATCCAGGGCCGAACCCTTCGGATCCACCTCGCGGCAAAGCGCCAGGAGCAGATCCTGAAAATCGCTGCGGATCGCGAGCAGCACACGAGCTTCCCCCGCGTCGATCGCATCGCGCAGGACGATCATCAGACTGCGTCGCTTTTCGTCACGAGCCGTCACGAAGAGCTCTTCGAACTGGTCGATCGAGATGAGCAGGGGCTTCCGCGGTGCTCCCTTGGTCTCTTTAGGAGGCGCTCCGGCAGCTACGATTGCAGCGCGCAGATCCTCCGGCGTGATCTCTTTGTCAGAGCGACGATACGACTCCTCGCGCAAGGACGCAGCCAGCCGGCCCATCGGATCGTTCTCCACCCGGCACTCGATGACTTTGAAGTTCTCGCGGGCACGGGGCAAGAGCGCGGACGCGAGAAGCGACGACTTGCCGCAGCCCGATTCCCCCTCCAAGGTAAAGAACGGTTTCTGCTGAAGAAGCAGCCAACACTGCTCGATCTCGGCATTCCGAGCCGGCAGGTTCTCCCCCACAGCATAAGGCACAGGTCCACGGAAAATGCGCGGCGGGTTCTCGACCGCCGGAGGAGGACCCAGAATCCAGCGCGTCAGTCGAACGGCGATTCGAGGGAAACGCAGGAATGCAATGACCAACAGTGCCGAAACGATCGCGATCGGCCACTTGGAGGGGTCGTAGAACAACACGACTACAGCAACCACACCGGTGATTGCGGTCCCGATGCCCTGCCAGTACCGTGCCGCAATCTGGCGCGCCTGCTCGAAGCGATCCGCCATCCTTGGGCTATCCCCCAACCAGAACTGCTGTTTACCTTGCCTTGGACCTAAGTATCCTATCACAGGCTTCCAGAGATCCCCCAAGGGGCAGTTCACCTGGCGTTCGAATAGTCGAAGCCGGTCTCTCCTCTGTAGCTAGAGCGACTCCCTGGTAACATCCCTCTCCAAATGAGCCGCGCTTCTCGCAAACCCCTTGGCCCCCTGGCCGGCGTCCGCGTGATCGATGCCTCGCGCGTCCTCGCCGGCCCCTATCTCGCCATGCTGCTGGGCGACCTTGGGGCCGACGTGATCAAGATCGAGAAGCCGGACGGCGGGGATCAGACGCGCGCCTGGGGGCCGCCCTGGGTCGGCGAAGGGGACCGGCGGGTCTCGGCCTATTACGTGGCCGCCAACCGCAACAAGCGCTCGGTGGTCCTGGACCTCAAGCAGCCCGAAGCGCGCGACGCCTTCGAGCGCCTGCTCGGCACGGCGGACATCCTGGTGGAGAACTTCCTGCCGCGCGAATGGCGCCGCCTCGGCTTCCGCGGCTCGAATTTCCAGCGGCGACATCCGCGGCTCGTCCACTGCACGGTGACGAGCTACGGCACGACCGGACCGGACGCGGACCGCCCGGCCTATGACGTGGTCCTGCAAGCCGAATCCGGTCTCATGTCGCTTACCGGCTTCCCAGAGGGGGAGCCCGTGCGGGTCGGGGTGGCGATCGTGGACATGCTGACGGCGCTCTACGGCCTGTCGGCGACCCTGGCGGCGCTGCGGCAGCGCGACGCGACCGGCTGCGGGCGGCGGGTCGAGATCGCGATGATCGACGCGGGCACCGCATTCCTTTCTTATGCCGCGCAATCCTGGCTGGCGGACGGCCGGCAGCCGCCGCCCCTCGGCTCGCGGCATCCGAACCTCGCCCCCTACCAGGCGCTCCGGGCGAGCGACGGCTGGTTCATCGTGGGTGTCGGAAGCGAGGACCTCTGGTGCCGCTTCTGCGCCGCGATCGAGCGGCCTGAGATGGAGACGGACCCACGCTTCGCCACCAACGAGGCGCGCGTGCGGAACCGCGACGAGCTCGATCGTCTCCTCTCTGAGGTTTTCGCGGCCCATCCCCGGGAGCACTGGGAGCGCGCGATGCGCGAGCACCGGGTGCCGGGCGGCCCCACGGCCGGCGTCGGCGAGTCCGTCACCAAGGCCCGCGAGCGCGGGCAGGTCCTGGCCCTCCCTCCCGGCGCCTACGGCGATCTCGCCACGGTCGCGGCGCCCTTCCTCTTTGATGGATTGCGGCCAGAGCCGACCCGGTCCCCGCCCGCGCTCGGTGAGCACACGAAGGAGGTGCTGCGGGAGGTGGGGGCCTGGGGCGAGGGATCAGAGCTTGAGCGGTCGTTGTAACAAGTAGCCCCTTTCCTCCGTATCCGCGGTCACGGCGGCTGCCGATTCACCGGAAACGGCCGGAATGCTTACCCATAAAGGGTTTGGGCTTTTCGCACCGGCCTCATCCCCTCATCTCCAGGCCCCCGAATTGGCCCTAAAGGGACGGGCCGAAAGTCCCAGATATGTCCCAGGTTCGGAATCGGACCAGGTGACCCACTATGGCCAACATGGCAGGGAGGATCGCACCAGATGTGCCCAGCAGATTTTTGGACTAGCTTCGGGTCTCATACCCACGGGAGAGGATAGCCATGCCTCGCCGCCCCTCACGACCCAGAGTCCCTCGCATCAACCTTGAAGTCGTCCGTCGAGCCTTCCGAAGCCTTCCCAAGAAAGGCGAGAGCGACTATTACATCCTGGAAAAGGCCGACGGCCCATGCCTTAGAGTTCGCAGGACTGTTGTCCAAATCGGTGTCCGTTCAGGGGGTCGGTTCCACATCTCCTCCAATCTCCATCCCGAGATGACTCTTGCCGAGGTCGATGCGGCCCGTGACGCGGCTCGCCAGCTTCACCGGCGTTTCGAGGAAGAGGTAGGCCTCCCCAGATTCACTCGTGGCAGGTCGATGACTCTGCGAGAGCTCCACGAAGAATACATGGCTGACCTACGGGAAAATCGCAGCTCCAGGCGGAGTCCACGAACCTTAGAGGGTTATGAGATAGTGTGGTGGGTACACCTTCTACCATTCCTCGGAAATACTCGCATCTGCCAAATAAAGTACCGATACCGTTCGCAGCCTCAAACGCGAGATCCCGGCGCGAGTAGTGGAGCGGGTTCCGACTGCCAAGAGGAATGGTAAGGCAGTCGCCAATAAAGTGCTTCAGCAGCTCTCAGCAGCATTAGGATTTGCTTACCGGATGGAATTCACCCGCAACCCTGCTAGCTCCTTGGACATGGGGGGCGACCAATAACCGACACTGTTTACCTCCATCATCACGGGCCCGATCTAGCCCGTGCAGCAGCCCTGGTTGAGAACCATCTCCGGGTCCTTCTGGGAGACTTGCGGCCAAGCGAGGCCTATGATCAGGAAGGAGTGGCGCCCGCATGAGAAGCACCGGCCGTTGGATCTCGCTCCTTCCCATCGTCGCCCTGGTTCCCCGCCTTGGTCTGAGCGTCATCTCGGCGGACCGCCAGCAGGTCACGCCCGAGACCCGGGCGTTCCTTCTCTGGTGGAGCTCCGCCGCCCTCGCCGCGCTGGTGGTGTCTCGCTGAAATCTACATAGGGGCGACAGTAGTGTCCCGCCGCCACTCTGGCCTTGCGTTCGTGTGGGCGATTGTTACCTTCCTGGTAAACGCTCTGATCGTCCCCCTCTCGCTCTCTGGGCTGCAGGCGGAGCCCTTCTGGGAAATCCTCCGCTCCCCCGCGCTACGCGTCGCCTGGAGCTCAGGGCTCGGCCTGCTTTCGACTCTCTGCGTCTGTGGCTGTCTCTGGTCCGACATACTCCGCGAGGGTTCCGGACTGCCTGAGGCCTACGAGAACCACCTCCTCGGTCGAATCGCTGAGGAGGAGGCGCAGAGGAACGCGCTGACAACGGAGGTCAACGCGCTGCGAGCGGAGCTTGAGCGCGCAGCAAGCGAACCCGCCGTCGCTTCCGCTCCCCTAACGCGTCCCAGTGCTTGCGACCTCTGCGGTTATTGGGACGCTGGAGGAGGCGGGCGGCCGGAGCTCCCCCGTTCCGGAGCTGGCGATGGAGGCCGACCATTTTCGTCAGGGCGATGGCCGGCCGCGCATCGCGGACGACCGACAGGAGGCGAGGGAGAGAGCGCCTGGAGCCCGGCGGCTGGACGGGGACCGCGATCGCCCCCCCGCAGAGACAGCCGAAGAACGCCTCGATGAAGTCGAGCCCCGGAGGGAAGAGGAGCAATACGCGCTCTCCCGCGAGCCCGGTCTGTTGCAGCCAGGCGCCGATCCCCCGTGCGCGCTCCGCGAGCTCGGCATAGGTCCGAGAGCTCTCTTCTTCCTCGCCGTCGCGGAGGAAAGTGAAGGCAGTCTTTCCTCCCTGCTCGCCGTCTCGAAGCTGGAGCAGGTCAATCAGACTGACCATCCGGTGTGCAAACGTCAAACGATGCAACACGCCGGCCAGAGGGAGGTTCTGTCTTCACGCCTCATACGGTTCCGCTCTGGCCTCCTCGCGCCATTGGTCGAATAACTCCTTCCATAAGATTATGGTGTTGCTGCGCCTGGGATCGGGACAAGGATCCGCGACTCGGCCCGCGATCTCAATCTCACCAGCCTGGACGTCGTCGAGCGCGAGCTGACATAGCTCAAGGAGGCCGGCGTCACCCATCTGCTGCTCATCGACGACACGTTCAACATTCCGAAGAACCGCTTCAAAGATCTTTGCCGGATGATGATCGACCGGAAATTCGACTTCAAGTGGTAGCCGGCCAGCTTCCAGGGAGGGGACCGCAGGTGAGGACCTTCTGGTACCCTCTGCTTCTGGGAGGCGATCATGGATACCATGTGGCAGGACATCCGCTTTGGTTTTCGGACACTGCTCCGCAGCCCCGCCACCTCAGTGGTGGCGCTCCTTACCCTGGCTCTCGGCATCGGTGCCAATACAGCTCTCTTCAGCGTCGTCAACGGTGTGCTCCTCGAGCCCTTGCCCTACCCCGAGCCGGATGAGCTCGTCGCGGTCATGGAGAGCAACCCCGGCCGGGGGTTCGACCAGTTCTATGCCGCACCACCCAATTTCGACGATTGGCGCCGCCAGAACCAGGCGTTCTCGGCCCTGGCCGCCGCTGCCCAACGCCCATTCAATCTGACCGGGGGAGAGCGCCCCGAGTCGGTCCGGGGAACGCAGGTGACGCCCGAGTTCTTCCGCGTGGTCGAGGTCCAGCCAGCGCTGGGACGCGGCTTCCTTCCTGAGGACGGCCGGCCGGGGGCCCCCAAGGTCGTCGTCCTGTCGCACGGGCTCTGGCAGCGCCGCTTCGGGTCCGATCCCGGCATCCTAGACCGGCAGATCCCCATCGACGGCGAGAGCTATACCGTGGTCGGGATCATGCCGCCCGGGTTCAGCCTCCCCTCCCGGCAGGAGATCTGGGTACCGCTCCCCTGGGTCTTTCCGCCCGAAATGCGCGGCACTCATTTCCTGCTCGCGTACGGGCGCCTCAAGGACGGCGTGACCGTGGAGCAGGCGCAGATTGAGATGAAAACCATTGCGGCCCGTCTCGAGCGGCAATATCCGGACACCAACGCCGGCTGGACTGTCCTGGTGACGCCGCTGCATGACATTCTGGTCGAGGGCGTGCGCCCGGCGCTCCTGCTGCTGCTCGCCGCAGTGGCTTTCGTGCTACTCATCGCCTGCGCCAACGTAGCCAACCTGCTGCTGGCGCGGCTGGCCGTGCGAGAGCGGGAGATCGCAGTGCGGACGGCCCTTGGGGCGGGGCGGACACGCCTGGTTCGGCAGATGCTGACCGAGAGCCTAGTCCTGTTCGTGGTGGGCGGCGCTCTCGGCATCCTTCTCGCCACCTGGGCGACCCGGGCCTTGGTGGCCCTCTACGGCGAGGGCCTGCCGCGCGAGCAGGCGATCGGCATCGATGGCCGGGTCCTGCTTTTTACTCTCTTCCTGTCCCTGGGGACCGGGTTCCTCTTCGGCCTGGCGCCTGCCTTGAGCGCCACCAGCGGTGGTCTCTTCGGCGCTCTCAAGGAAGGGGGACGTTCCCTGGCCGGCGGCTCCCGCGGACGGCTCGCACGCAATCTCCTCGTCCTTGGCGAGGTGGCGATCGCCCTGGTCCTGCTGGTGGGGGCCGGCCTGCTGCTGCAGAGCTTCGCGCGCCTACGGGCGGTCGATCCCGGATTCCGCACGGAAGGGATACTTACCGCCGATTTGGCGCTGCCGGAGCAGAGATACGCCGATCCTGGACGGCAGGTCGCATTCACGCGAGAGTTGCTTGACCGCTTGCGGGTGATTCCGGGGGTGCAGTCGGCCTCCACGGTTTTCCCGCTGCCGCTCAGCGGCTACCCCTTCGTGCTGGGTTTCGCGGTGGAGGGGCATCCGGTGCCGCCGTCCAGTGAGCAGCCCAGCGCCAACGTGCGGCTGATCACTCCGGACTTCTTCAAGACCATGGGTATCCCCGTGCTCAAGGGGCGCCCTTTCACTCTGCGGGACGACCTGAAATCTCTGCCGGTGCTCATCGTCAACCGGACCATGGCGGAACGGCTCTGGCCCGGCGAAGACCCCATCGGCAAGCGCATCACGTTTGGCAGCACCGAGGGTCCGAACGTGCCCTGGCAGGAGGTCGTGGGGTTGGTAGCAGACATCCACCATGCCGGTTTGGACCAGGACCCCGGCTCGGAAGCGTACTGGCCGCGGCTCCAGGCCCCGGTCAACGGCACCATGTCGATTCTCCTGCGCACCGACGTAGAGCCCGCGCAGTTGGCCGGAGCGGTCCGCAAGGCGGTGCGCTCGATCGACAGCGACCTTCCAGTCGAGCGGGTGCAGTCTCTGGAGGCCGTGGTCTCCGAGGCGCTGGCGGGCTCCCGCTTCCAGACGGTGCTGCTCGGGATCTTCGCCGGAGTCGCCCTCCTGCTCGCCGCGGTCGGTGTCTACGGGGTGATCAGCTACTCGGTGGCCCAGCGGACGCACGAGATCGGCATCCGAATGGCCCTGGGGGCGCGCCGGCCGGAGGTGCTGAGCCTAGTGGTCCGGCAGGGGATGGCCCTGGTGCTGGCCGGCGTCGGGCTCGGGCTCGCCTTGGCTGTGCTCCTACTCTGGGGGCTCGCGGAGCGCGTCTCTACCTACATCTACGGCGGTGGCGTCTTCGATCCGCTGATCCTCGTGGCCGTGCCGCTGGTCCTCCTCGCCGTGGCCTTGGTGGCCAATTATCTGCCGGCCCGGCGGGCGACGCGGGTGGATCCGCTGGTGGCGTTGCGATCCGAGTAGCTGCAAGTTCTGGCCGGACGAGATGAAGGTATTCGTGCTCGGGGAGTGTCACGGGTTGGGCGCGCCGCACACCATTCATTGATAGTCCGGTCAGGCGGCGCGAGCTGCCACTTCTGCGAGGACCGAGAAATGGCAACTCCCAGGATTACCATCGTCGGCGCAGGTCTCGCCGGTTCTCTTCTCGGCATCTATCTCGCCCGCCGCCGCTGGGACGTCCAGCTCTTCGAGCTGCGCGGTGACCTGCGCCGCGAACCGGTCGAGGTGGGCCGCTCGATCAAGCTGACTCTCGCCGAACGCGGCCTGGCCGCCCTCGGCGAGCTCGGCTTGGCCGAGCACGTTAAAAAGCATATCTGTGTGCCGCTACGCGGACGCGCCGTCCATAGCGGCACCGGAACCGTCACCCACCAGCCTTACGGCAAAGACGACAGCGAGGTCATCCATTCCTTCTCCCGCAACGATCTGAACGGCTTCCTGCTCACCGCCGCAGAGGCGCAGCCCACCCTGCGCCTCCACTTCAACCAACGTTGCGTCGAGCTCGAGAAGGAGAACGCCGCCGCCACCTTCCGCGACACCCGCACCGGCGCGGAGACCCGTGTCGAGGCCGACTTCCTGGTCGGCACCGACGGTGCCTTCTCCGCCGTCCGGCGGATGATGATGGTGCGCGAGCGGATCGACTATCACCAGGAGTTCCTCCCCTGGGGGTACAAGGAGCTGACCATCGAGGCTACTGCCGAGGGGCTGCCGCCGATGGACCGCCACGCTCTCCACGTTTGGCCTTGCGGTGATTACATGCTGTTCGCCCTCCCCAACATCGACGGCTCGCTCTGCGGCATCTGCACCCTGCCGTTCGAAGGCCCGCACAGCTTCGCGTCGCTCGTCGGTGCCGGCGACGTTGAGCGCATGTTCCGCACCCACTTCGCCGACGTCATCCCGTTCATGCCAGATGCGATCACGGAGTTCCAGAGCCGTCCGATCTCGGAGATGGTCACCGTCCGCACCTCGCGTTGGCACCACAAGGGTAAAATCCTGCTGCTCGGCGATGCCGCCCACTCGGTCGTCCCCTTCTACGGCCAGGGGATGAATGCCGCCTTCGAGGACTGCTCGATCTTGAATCGCCTGATCGACCGCCGCGGCACCGGCGACTGGCATGCCCTCTTCACCGAGTTCCAGGCCCTGCGCAAGCCGAACACCGACGTGCTCGCCCAGCTCTCGGTCGAGAACTTCCACGAGCTGCGCGACACGGCGCGGCGGCCCATTGTCACGGCGCGCAAGCGCACGTCTATCTTTCTCAACAAGCTGTTCCGCCAGCACTCGGTGCCGCTCTACACCATGATCTCCCACAGCACCATGCCGTACGCCGAGGCGGTGGAGCGCCACCGCCGCCAGGAGCGGATCGCCCGCTGGCTGGGTCTCGATCTGGCGGTGTGGGCCGTGTCGCTCAACGTGCGCCTGCGTACCGCTCTCGCCCGGCGCCACGCCGCCCGCCTCGCCCGCGCGGCCGCGGCCGTGGGCCGACAGGACACCGTGGTGCAGGCCGTGGCCGTGCCGCTGTTGAGCGGCTCCGAGAGGCACGAGGGAAGAGTGAAGAGCGAGGAGCCGGTCAATCCGTAGGGGGCCGGAGCAGGCCCCTCACCCGACCGGAAAGACGAATCCCTTCGTCGCGCCGTGCGCGAAGCTGACGATTCCCTCTCCCAACCCCTCGGCCATCATGCGGAGGAACTCCCCGCCAAAGGTACTTCCGAAGGAGAACGTGCCCCAGACGACCTCGTGAGGGGAGGGGCCGCGCTCGCGGTGGTAATAGAGGTACGGCCGCGAGGCCACATGCTCCTGGACCATCCAGTTGCCTTCAGCGAGAGCGTTGCGCAGGGCCTGCTCCCAGTCCTGCGGAGCGGTGCGGGCGCCGATGATGACGTCCTGGCCTTTGAAGCTCAGCCCCTTTTTGAGCACGAGCCGCTCGCGCCCGGCGAGCAGGTCGCCGAACGCGGGAGCCGCCACCCAGCCGGGACCCGTCTGGCCCTCGGGGAGGACCAAGCGGCTCCACGGCACGTGGGCACGGATCAGGTCCCGCTCCTCGCCGTCGAACACATCCGAATCCCGGAGCGTCGAGAGAAGAGCGAGATTCCGCTTGTCGGAGAGGATGTGGGAGATCGGCCCCCCGTAGAGGCTGACCGTGCCTGCCTTGAAGCAGCGGTAGATCTCCGGCGGGGTCATGGCATCTGTGTATTCGACCACCGCGTGGACCCGCGCGCCGTCGCGGTGGTGCGGCACGCCTCCAGCCACCCGGAGGTCGGGATAGGCGCCGATCCAGACCCTGCCCTCGAGACCGCGCTCGCGGAGGATCTCGCGGAGAACCGCGTTGAAATGTCCTTCCGCCCGGGCGTTGGCCTGCGCGAGGTCCGTGTTCACCAGCACGGCGATGTTGAGCGAGCCCTCGTTGCCGAGTCCCCGCTGCGTCGAATGCCAGACGATGTGCGAGAACATCACCTCCAGGGTGTCCACATAGGAGATCTCGAGGCCCTGCTCAGCCAGGAACTCCGCGATTCGCGGGGTCCTGCGGTACAGGTCCGCCCAGAAGCTCACATCCCAGCCGCCGATGCGGGCGCTGGCATTGACCTCAAGGCACTTGAAGCCCTCCGCCGAGTCGATAAGGTCGCAGCGGGCAAACCCCTCGGCGATCCCGTTCGGCGGGGCAAGCATGTGGGCCGCGAGCGCCGCGCTCTCAAGACCGTAAAACCGGGCGATCTCCTGCGCATCGTTGCCGAAGACCCTTTCGGGTACGTGCTTGACGAGCTGTACGGCCTCAATCGTGGCCCTGCGCATCTCGCGCAACTTCTCGCCGCCGACGAAGGTGGGCCAGGGCTGCAGAGTCAGGCTATGCCCGGGGGGGAGCCAATCCGGGAAACCCGCCTGCGAAGCAAGCTCCCAAGCTTCTCCAGGATAACGCTGCGTGAACTCGAAAAAGCTCGCCGCAGCTCCGGAGAGCCCACGGAACGTTTCAGCGGCTTCGCTCAGGGTCGCCATTCGAGTCTCCTTCAGGCATCGCCGTCCGCCGCGGCGGCGCTCGGCGGACCAGCATAGATGATGTGGAAAGGCCTGAAAAGCTGGTGAGCGCGGCTGGTCACGAAAATCAGGCGGCGTGCACCTAGTCAATTGAGTGCACAGGGGCCGCACTGAATGGCTATCGAAGTAGACCGCAATCTTGCCGCCGTAGGGGCGGGTCCAAGCTCTCCAGACTTCCCGATGCCCGAGACACTGGCGCAGCGTCTCCGCCAGCGGGCAGCCCTGGCCCCCGATCGGCGTGCCTACGTCTTTCTCGCCGACGGCGAGGAGGAGCAGGGATCTCTCACCTGGGGAGAGCTGGATGCGCGGGCGCGCGGCATCGCTGCGTCTCTCCAGGAGCGCTCTTCCCCGGGCGACCGCGCCCTGCTGCTTTGCCCGCCGGGCCTCGACTTCGTCGCATCCTTCTTCGGCTGCCTGTACGCGGGCGTCGTCGCCGTCCCCGCCTATCCGCCGCGCTCGGCCCGCGCCCTGCCCCGCCTGCGCACCCTCCTGGAAGACTCGGGGCCGGCGGTGGCGCTGGCTCCGGCGGCCGCGGCGGCGCGCATCCGGAGCTGGCTCGCGCGGCACCCGGAGCTGCCTCCCCTGCCCTGGCTGGCCACCGACGAGGTGCCACCCGAGCGGGCCGGCGCCTGGCGCGAGCCGCTCCTCGGCGGCGAAGACCTGGCCTTTCTGCAGTACACCTCGGGCTCCACCGCCACACCCAAGGGAGTGATGGTTAGTCGCGCCAACCTGGACCACAACCAGGAGGTGATCCGGCAGGCCTGCGGCCACACGGCCGATTCGGTGTTCGTCACCTGGCTGCCGCTCTACCACGACCTCGGCCTGATCGGGAACCTGCTGCAGGCCGCGTGGGTCGGGGCGCAGTGCGTTCTTATGGCGCCGGTCGCATTCCTGCAGAGCCCGGCGCGCTGGTTACGCGCGGTGTGGCGCTACCGGGCGACCACCAGCGGTGGACCGAACTTCGCCTACGACCTGTGCGTGCGGAAGGTGCCGGCCGCGGATCGCGAGGGGCTGGACCTCTCGTCCTGGCAGGTTGCCTTCAATGGCGCCGAGCCGGTGCGGACCGAGACGCTGGAGCGCTTCGCCGCGGCTTTCGCTCCCGCCGGGTTCCGACGGGAGGCGCTCTACCCTTGCTATGGCCTCGCCGAAGCCACACTGATGGTCGCAGGAAACCGGCCCGGCGAGGGGCCGGTGGTGCGCGGCCGTTCGGTCGGCTGCGGCCGGGCACTCGCGGACCTGGATGTAGTGATCGCCGACCCAGCGACCTCGATGCTCTGCCCGGCCGGCCAAGTGGGCGAGATCTGGGTAGCGGGTGGCAGCGTGGCCCGCGGCTACTGGAACCGGCCGGAGGAGAGCGCGGAGACCTTCGGCGCCCGCCTGGTAGGGACTACGGCGTGCCGCGGCCCCTTCCTGCGCACGGGGGACCTGGGCTTCCTGGACGGTGGCCAGCTGTTCATCGCGGGCCGCATCAAGGACCTCGTCATCCTGCGCGGGCGCAACCACCATCCCCAGGACCTGGAGCTGACCGCCGAGCGGAGCCATCCGGTCCTGCGGCCCGGAGGCGGCGCGGCCTTCGCCGTCGAGGCCGGCGGGGAGGAGCGGCTGGTCCTGGTCTATGAGGTGGAACGCCACGGCGTCGCCGGGCAGGAGAGAGTCGAGGAGATCGCGGCGGCGGTGCGAATGGCGGTGGCGGCGGAGCACGAGGTCGTGGTATTCGAGGTCGTCCTGGTGCCGCCCGGCGGCATCCCACGGACGACCAGCGGCAAGGTGCAGCGCCGTGCCTGCCGGGAGCTCTACTTGACGGACGGGCTGCCGGTGCTGGGCCGGAGCGTCCTCGGTCCCGGCCCCGCGGAGCCGGCGCCGCTCGCGGCCGGGGCGCTGCGCGAGGCCCTGGCGGTCACCCCGGAGGTGGAGCGGGAGGCCCTCCTGGAGTCCTGGCTGCGACATACCTTCGCCCGGCTGGCCCGGGTTGACCTGGAAACGATCGACACCGGCCGGCCGCTCGGCCGCTACGGTCTGGACTCGCTGATCGCCGTCGAGCTGAAGAACGCCGTGGAAGCCGAGCTGGGAGCGGAGCTCTCGATCGCAGCCCTGCTCGAAGGGCTGACGCTCTCTGCGGCGGCACGGCAGATCTTGTCCGGGGCGCCGGAGAGGGAAGCGCAGGAAGCTCCGGTCCCGTCCGCTTCAGCGCTCCATCCGCTCTCCTGGAACCAGCGCTCGCTCTGGGTCCAGCACCGTCTCGCCCCGGAGAGCGCGGCCTATCACATCGCCGCGGCCGCGCGGGTGGAGGGGGGCGCCGACTCGGATCTCCTGCGGCAGGCGCTGCAGGCCCTGGTGGACCGCCATGCCATCCTGCGCACCACCTACATCGACGGCCCGGACGGTCCGCTGCAGCGGATCGCTGCGCACCAGGAGATGGCCTTCTTCAGCGCGGAGGCTTCCGGGTGGACGGACGAGGAGCTCGGGGAACGCCTGCATGAGGAGGCGTTCCGTCCGTTCGATCTCGCAGGGGGGCCTGTCTTCCGCGCGGCTCTTTTCGAGCGCCGCGGCGAGGCGCTCCTGGTCCTCGCCGTCCATCACATCGCCGCCGACCTCTGGTCCCTCGCGGTCCTCGCCCGGGAGCTGGGGATCTCCTACGGCGGGGACGCGGAGCGCCTGCCCGAGGCGGCGGGCGACTACCTGGATTTCGTCCGCTGGCAGGAGCAACGGCTCGCCGGTCCGCGCGGTGAGGGGCTGTGGGAGCACTGGCGGGAGCGGCTCGCCGGGGCGCCGCCGCTCGACCTGCCCACCGACCGGCCGCGCCCGCCGACCCAGGGCTTCCGCGGCGTGACGCGCACGCTCCGCCTTCCACCCGCGGACCTGGCGGCGGTGCAGGCCGTGGCGCGGGAGCGGGACGGCACGCTGTTCATGACGCTCCTCGCCGGCTTCCAGGCGCTCCTCGGCCGCTGGTCGGGCCAGGACGATTTTCTGGTGGGCGCTCCCACGACCGGCCGCTCCTCGGCCCGCTGGACGGACGTGGCGGGCTACTTCGTGGACCTGGTGGCGTTGCGCGCCGGCCTGGCGGGAGATCCCACGGGGGAGGAGCTGCTGGCGCACACCCGGCGCGAGGCCCTCGACGCGTTCGAGCACCAGGACTTCCCCTTCGCCCTGCTCGCCGGGCGGCTGCAGCCGGAGCGCATCCCCGGTCGGCCGCCGCTGGTGCAGGCGGTCCTTTCCCTGGAGAAGGCTCCCGCGCCGGAGCTCGCCGGCCTCGCGGCGTTCGCTCTGGGCGAGCCGGGCGCCCGGCTGTCGCTCGGCGCCCTGGAGCTGGAGTCGGTGGCGCTGCCGAGCCCGGGGGCCCAGCGCGACCTGACGCTCCTCGCGGCCGAGCTCGACGGGGGCTTGGCCCTCGCGCTCCAGACCGACGCCGACTTGTTCGACGCCGCCACGGCCGAGCGTCTGCTGGGGCATCTGGCCCACCTCCTCGGTGGCCTGGCCGCCGCACCGGAGCGCCGCGTGGCGGAGATCGAGATCCTCTCCGCGGCAGAGCGCGGCCAGCTCCTCCACGAGTGGAGCGGCACGGCGCCTGCCTATCCGCAAGAGGAGCCGGTTCACGCCCTCTTCGAGGAGACCGCCCGCCGCGCGCCGCAGCGGGTCGCGCTAGCCTGCGGGGACCTGGAGCTGACCTATGCGGAGCTGAGCGAACGGGCCACCCGGCTCGCCCGTCATCTGCGCTCGCTGGGCATGGCGCCGGAGGCGCTGGTGGGCATCGCCCTGGAGCGGTCGCCCGCGATGGTGATCTCCTGTCTCGCCGTTCTCCAGGCGGGGGGCGCCTACGTGCCCCTGGACACCGGCTATCCCCGGGAGCGCCTAGAGATGTTGCTGGAGGAGGTTCCGCTCGATCTCGTGCTCACCGAGGAGAAGCTCCTGGATCGCCTCCCCCCGGGCGGCCCCCCCCGGCTCTGTCTCGACCGCACGGCCGAAGAGATCGCGCGCCAGGCCACCGTCCCGTTGGACCTCCCGGTCTCCTCGCGCCAGCTCGCCTACGTGATGTTCACCTCCGGCTCGACCGGACGCCCGAAGGCGGTGGGGGTGGAGCATCGCAGCGTGGTCCGCCTGGTGCGCAGCGCCGACTGGGCCGACCTGGGGCCGGAGCAGGTCTTCCTGCAGCTCGCCCCGGTCTCCTTCGATGCCGCGACGCTGGAGATCTGGGGACCTCTCCTGAACGGCGGCCGGCTGGCCCTCTTCCCCGGCGGTGCCCCCTCGCTGGCCGAGTTAGCGGAGGCCCTGGAGCGCCACCGGGTCACGACGCTCTGGCTGACCGCCGGCCTGTTCCACCAGGTGGTGGAGGCGCGGATCGAGGCCCTGCGCGGCCTCTCGCAGCTCCTGGCCGGCGGCGACGTCCTCTCCCCCGCCCACGTGGAGCGCGCGGTCGCCGAGCTGCCCGGCTGCCGCCTGATCAACGGCTACGGCCCCACCGAGAACACGACCTTCACCTGCTGCCACACGATCCGCGGGCCGGTGGCGGGGGACACGGTGCCGATCGGCCGGCCGGTCGCCAACTCCCGCGTCTACGTGGTGGACCGGGAGCTGCGGCCAATGCCCGTGGGAGTCCCGGGCGAGCTCTGCGCCGGGGGGGACGGCCTGGCGCGCGGCTACCTGAACCGGCTGGACCTGACGGCGGAGCGGTTCGTGCCCGATCCCTTCGCGGCGGAGCCGGGAGACCGCCTCTACCGCACGGGAGACCGGGTGCGCTGGCGCCCCGGCGGCACGATCGAGTTCCTCGGCCGCCTGGACCAGCAGGTGAAGATCCGCGGCTTCCGCGTGGAGCCCGGCGAGGTGGAGGCGGCGCTGTCCCGCCATCCGGCGGTGCGGCAGGCCGCCGTCCTCGTATCCGGGGGCCCGATGGACCGGCGGCTGGTGGCCTATGTGGCGGCGCGGGAGGAGAGCGATGACCCGGGCCTCGATGCCTTGCTGCGCTCGTTCCTCCGCGCGCGCCTGCCCGAGCCGATGGTGCCGTCGGCCTTCGTGGTCCTCCCCAAGCTGCCCCTCGGCCCCAACGGCAAGGTAGACCGCCGGGCGCTCCCCGATCCCGAGCCGGCAGGCGTGCCCGCGGGCTCCCCGGCCGCAGCGCGCACGCCGACCGAGGAGATCCTCGCCGGCCTCTGGGCCGAGCTGCTGGGCCGGGAGAGCGTGGGGAACGACGACGGCTTCTTCGATCTCGGCGGCCATTCGCTGCTCGCCGCCCGGCTCCTCTCCCGCCTGCGCGAGCCGTTCGGCGTCGAGCTGCCGCTCAAGGCCCTGTTCGAGAGCCCGTCCCTCGGCGCCTTCGCCGCGGCGGTGGACCGGGCCCGCCGGGAAGCGGGCGGGATCTCGGCGGTGCCGCCTCCTCTCCGGCCCGTGCCGCGCCAGGGCGAGCTCCCCCTCTCCTTCGCCCAGGAGCGCCTGTGGTTCCTCGAGCAGCTCACGCCGGGGACCGCGGTCTACAACATCCCGGCCGGCTTGCGGCTGCGCGGCCGCCTCGACGAGGCGGCTCTGCAGCGAGCCCTCGACGGTATCGCCCGCCGGCACGAGGCGCTGCGTACAGTCTTCGGGGAGCGCGGCGGCCTGCCGGTGCAGACGGTGCTCCCCCCTGCCGGGCTGCCGCTGGCCAGGGTCGATTGCGCCGGGCTGCCAGACCCGGCCGCGGCGGCCCGGGAGGCAGCGCTCGCAGAGGCGCGGCGGCCGTTCGGGATCGCAGGAAGACCGGCCCTGGTGCGCGCGACCCTGCTGCGGCTCGCCCCGGAGGACCACCTGCTGGTCGTCGTCTTCCACCACATCGTCGCGGACGGCGCCTCGCTGGACGTCTTCCATCGCGAGCTGGAGGCGCTGTATGCGGGGACCTCGCTGCCCGGGCCGCCGGTGCAGCCCGCCGACCATGCGGTCTGGGAACGGGAGGCCCTGACGGGCGAGCGGATCGGGGCGGAGCTCTCCTGGTGGTGCGGGCGGCTCGCCGGGGCGCCGGCGGCCCTGGAGCTGCCCACGGACCGGCCGCGGCCGCCGGTCCAGAGCCACCGCGGCGCGGCCGAGCCCTGGAGCCTGGAGCCGGAGCCGGTCCGGGAGCTGCGCGCCCTCGCCCGGCGCGAGGGGGCCACCCTGTTCATCACCCTGCTCGCCGGGCTGGCCACCCTGCTCTTCCGCTACGCCCGGCAGGAAGACGTGGTGATCGGCGCGCCGGTCGCCCACCGCAGCCCGGAGACGGAGGGGCTGATCGGCCTGTTCGTGAACACCCTGCCGCTGCGGATCGCGCTTCACGGCGAGCCCTCGTTCCGCGGCCTGCTGGCCCATGCGCGCGAGGCGGTCCTGGGCGCCCACGCCCACCAGATGGTCCCATTCGAGCGGCTCGTGCGCGAGGTCCAGCCGCGGCGCGACCTGTCGCGCAGCCCGGTCTTCCAGGTGATGCTCGCGGTGCAGGACGGGGTGTGCCCCCTGCCGCGGCTCCCCGGGTTGGAGGCCGAGCCGGTGCTGCTGCACAGCGGCGCGGCGCGCTTCGACCTCACTCTGGCCCTGGATGCCCGGGAGGGGGGGCTCGCCGGCGGCCTCGAGCTCGACGTGGACCTCTTCGATGCGGCCGCGGCACAGCGGATGCTCGGCCACCTCCGCCACCTGCTGGCGGCGGCCGTCGCCGATCCCGGCGCGCCCGTCCTCGACCTCCCGCTGCTCGGAGACGCCGAAAGCGCCCAGATCCTGGTCGAGTGGAGCGCGACGGCCCCGCCGGAGGCACCGGGGATCGGGCTCCAAGAGCTGTTCCGGGCGCAGGCGGCGCGCACTCCCGAGGCGGTCGCCCTGATCGGCCGCGGCGAGCGGCTCACCTATCGCGAGCTCGATGCGCGGGCGGACCGCCTCGCCCGGCGCCTGCAGGGGATCGACCCCGAGGCGCTGGTCGGCATCCTCTCCCGCCGGACGCCAGACATGGTGGCGGGGATGCTGGGGATCCTCGCGGCCGGGGGCGCCTACCTGCCGCTCGATCCGGCCTATCCGGCGGAGCGCCTGGCGTTCCTGCTCGCCGACAGCGGAGCGCGGGTGGTCCTCGCCGAAGCGCACGGGGCCGCGGCTCTCCCGTCCTCCTGGGAAGGGACGGTGATCCTCCTCGAGGAGCCGGAGGACCAGCCCGGAAAAGCTCCACCCCTCCCCTGCCCTCCAGACCAGCTCGCCTACGTCATCTACACCTCGGGGTCGACCGGCGTACCCAAGGGGGTGGGGATCAGCCACGGCAGCGCCGCGGCGCGAGTCGCCTGGGGGGCCGCCGCCTACGGTCCGGAGCGCCTGCGCGGCGTGCTCGCCGCCACCTCGATCTGCTTCGACCTGTCGGTCTTCGAGATCTTCGTGCCCCTCGCCGCCGGCGGCACCGTCGTCCTCGCCGCCGACGCTCTGGAGCTGGCCGATTTGCCCGCCGCCGCGGAGGTGACGCTGGTCAACACGGTGCCGTCGGCCCTGGCGGCGCTGCTGCGCTCCGATGGGCTCCCCGCCTCCGTGCGGACGATCAACCTGGCCGGGGAGCCGCTGCGCCGCGAGCTGGTCTCCCGCGCCTACGGGCAGCCCGGCGTCGAGGAGGTGTGGAACCTCTACGGCCCCTCCGAGGACACGACCTACTCGACAGGCGTCCTGGTGCCGCGGGCGGGGGGCGAGCCGTCCGTGGGCCGTCCGCTGCCCGGCGACACGGTGTACGTGCTGGACCCGCGCCAGCGGCCGATCCCGGCGGGCGTGCCGGGCGAGCTGTGGCTCGGCGGCGCCGGCCTCGCCCGGGGGTACCTCGGCCGGCCGCACCTGACCGCGGACCGCTTCCGCCCCGACCCGTTCGGCGGCGCGCCCGGCGGCCGGCTGTACCGGACCGGCGACCTCGGGCGCTTCCAGCCGGACGGCGCCATCGAGCTCCTCGGCCGCCTCGACCACCAAGTCAAGGTGCGCGGCTTCCGCATCGAGCCCGGTGAGATCGAAGCGGCGCTGGCGCGCCATCCCGCGGTGGCCGAGGCGGTTGTCGCGGCCCGCGGCGCGGGAGAGCGGGCCCATCTGGTGGCCTGGGTCGAGGTGGCGGGCGCCGCGCCGCAGGAGCTGCGCGCCTGGCTCGGCGAGCGGCTGCCCGCCCACCTGGTGCCCGGCGTCTGGGTCCTCCTCGACCGGCTGCCGCGCACGCCCAACGGCAAGATCGACCGGGCGGCGCTCCCCGCGCCCGAGGCGGCGGCGGAGGGAGAGCGGGAGCCGCTCGCGCCACGCACGCTGGCCGAGGAGCTGATCGCCGGGATCTGGGCGGATCTCCTGGGCGCCGGATGGATCGGGGTCCACGACGACTTCTTCGCGCTCGGCGGCCACTCCCTGCTCGCCGTCCAGGTCGTCGCGCGGCTGCGCGAGACGCTCGGTGTGGAGCTGCCGCTGGCCGCTCTCTTCGAGGCGCCTACCGTGGCGGGGCTCGCCGACCGCCTGGCGACCCCGGCCGAAGCTCCACCGCCGCTGGTGTCGGTGCCGCGCTCCGGTGCGCTCCCGCTCTCCTTCGCCCAGGAGCGCCTCTGGTTCCTCGACCGGCTCTCCCCCGGCTCGGCGGAGTACAACGTCCCCGCGGTCTTCCATCTCGACGGGCCGCTCTCCGCGAGCGCGCTGCGCGTCGCCCTCGCCGGGATCGCGCAACGGCACGAGGTCCTGCGCACGGTCTTCCCGGAGACCCAGGACGGGCCGGTGCAGGCGGTGCTCCCCCCCGGAGCCGTGGCGCTGCCCGTGTCCGATCTGTCAGCGCTCCCGGAGGCCATGCGGTCCGCGGAGGCGGCGCGGCTGGCGGGCGCAGAGGCCCGGCGGCCGTTCGACCTCGCCCGCGGGCCGCTGCTGCGGGCCCTCCTCGTCCGCCTCGCCCCCGAACGGCACGAACTCGTGCTCGACGTCCACCACATCGTCTACGACGGCTGGTCGGCGGGGGTGCTGGCGCGCGAGCTGGCGGCGCTCTACGCCGCATCTCACGAGCTTCCCGGCCTGCCGGTCCAGTACGGCGACTTCGCCGTCTGGCAGCGGCGCTGGATGGAGGCCGACAAGCTCCACGGCCAGCTCGCCTACTGGCGCGGCCAGCTCGGCGCGCCCTCCCGACCGCTCGAGCTGCCAACCGACCGGCCCCGCCCGGCGGTGCGCAGCCCGCGCGGCGGCCTGGAGCGCTTCGAGCTGGGAGCGGAGCTCGACGCGGGGGTGGGCGCGGTCGCCCGGCGTGCCGGCGCCACCCGCTTCATGGCCCTCCTGGCGGCCTTCCAGGTCCTCCTCCACCGCTCCACGGGGCAGGACGAGGTGCGGGTGGGCACGCCGGTGGCCAATCGCGGCCGGCGGGAGGTCGAGGATCTGATCGGCCTGTTCGTGAACACCCTGGTGCTGCGTGCCGACCTCGGAGCCGCGCCGGGCTTCGCCGGGCTGCTGCGCCAGGTCCGGGAGACGGCGCTCGGGGCGTTCTCCCATCAGGACCTGCCGTTCGAGAAACTGGTGGAGGCCCTGGCTCCGGAGCGCGACCTCGCCCGCAATCCGCTCTTCCAGGTGCTGTTCCTGCTCGCCGAGCCGCAGCCCGTGCGGGAGCTCGCCCCCGGCCTGACTCTCCGCGGCGAGGAGCTCCATCCCGGAACGGCCAAGGTCGACCTCAAGCTGGTGCTGGAGCCCGGAGGCTCGCTCCGCGGCGCGCTCGAATACAGCGCTGACCTGTTCGACCCGGGTACGGTCCGCCGCATGGCCTGCCACCTGCGGGTGCTCCTGGAGGGGATCGTGGCTTCGCCGGAGGCGCGCATCGACGAGCTCCCCCTCCTCGGCCCGGCGGAGCGGCGGCAGCTCGTGCTCGCGGGCCCTCCGGCGGCGGCCGTGGCGCCGGGCCTGACGGTGCCCGCCCGCTTCGCCGCCTGGGCCCGGAGGACGCCCGACGCCCCCGCGGTCGTCTTCGAGGAGGAGCAGGTCTCCTACTGCGAGCTGGCCCGGCGCGCCCGTGGGCTGGCGCTCCACCTGCGGGCCCTCGGCGTCGGCCCGGAGGTCCGGGTCGCGCTCTGTCTCGACCGCTCCGCCGCCATGGTGGCGGCCCTCCTCGGCGTGCTGGAGGCGGGCGGCGCCTACGTGCCCCTCGACCCCGAGGCCCCGGCCGAGCGGCTGGCTTTCGTGCTCGCCGACAGCGGCGCCGCCGCGCTGGTGACCGAGGATCGTCTCCTCGGGCGCCTGCCGGCGGGCGCGCTGCCGGTCGTGTCGATGGACCGGCGCCCCTCGGGTGCGGAGGAGGGCGCTCCGGGGACGGCTGCGGGGCCGGAGCATCTCGCCTACGTCATCTACACCTCCGGCTCCACCGGCCGGCCCAAAGGGGTCGCGGTGGAGCACCGGCAGCTCGCGAGCTACCTTGACGGCGTGCTCGAGCGCTTGGAGCTCCTCGACGGAGCGAGCTACGCCACGGTGAGCACCCTCGCGGCCGACCTCGGCAACACGATGATCTTCGCGGCCCTGACCACCGGCGGCGCGCTCCACGTCGTCTCCCGGGAGCGGGTTGCGGACGCCGAGCGGATGGCGGACCTCCTCGGCCGGCACCCGGTCGACTGCCTGAAGATCGTCCCCTCCCATCTCGCGGCCCTGCTCGCGGCGCCGCACCCGGAGCGCCTCCTCCCCCGCCGCCTCCTGATGCTGGGCGGGGAGGCGTCGTCCTGGGATCTCGCCGACCGGTTGCGCGGGCTCGCCCCCGGCTGCCGCCTCGTCAACCACTACGGCCCGACCGAGACCACGATTGGCGTGCTGACCTGCGAGGTGGCGGCGGAGGACGGGACGCGGCTCTCCGCCACCGTCCCCACCGGCCAGCCGCTCGCCGGCGTGCGCGCCTGCGTGACAGGCCCCCTGCTCGAGCCGGTTCCTCCGGGGACTCCGGGCGAGCTGCTGATCGGCGGCGCCACCGTCTCGCGCGGCTACCTCGGCCGGCCTGACCTGACAGCGGAGCGGTTCGTCCCCGCCCCCTTCGGGGAGGGCGGAGACCGCCTCTACCGCACCGGCGACCGGGTGCGCCTCCTTCCCGGCGGCGCCGTCGAGTTCCTCGGCCGCATCGACCAGCAGGTCAAGATCCGCGGCTTCCGCATCGAGCCGGGCGAGATCGAGCGGCTCCTCGAGAGCCATCCCGAAGTGGCCCGCGCCGCAGTCCTGGCGCAGCCGATGGCAGTCTCCGGAGACCACCGGCTCGCGGCTTGGGTGGCCCCGCGCGGCGCGGCCCGGACCGCTCTCGCCGCGGACCTGCGCCACTGGCTGCGCGAGCACCTGCCGGAGGTCATGATCCCGGCGGCTCTGCAGATCCTGGACGCGCTGCCCCTCACCCCCAACGGCAAGGTGGACCGCCGGGCGCTCGCGGACCTCCCCATCGGGCCGACCTCCGGAGAGGCGGCGGACCGGACCGCCCCGCGCACCGAGACCGAGGAGCTGCTGGCGGGGGTCTTCGCCGAGCTGCTGGCGGCCGGGAGCATCGGCGTCGAGGACGACTTCTTCGAGCTCGGCGGCCATTCGCTGCTGGCCACGCGCCTGGTCTCCCGGGCCCGCCTCCTGTTCGGCGTCGACCTCGAGCTGCGCGCGGTCTTCGCGGCGCGGACCGTCGCCGGCCTGGCGGCGCGGATCGACGAGGCGCGGCGGCAGGGGATGCCCTCCGGACCGGTTCTCACGCCGCGCTCCCGGCCGGCGGAGGAGTCCCTCTGCCTTTCCTTCGCCCAGGAGCGCCTCTGGTTCTTCGACCAGCTCGAGCCGGGGTTGCCGGTCTACAACGTCCCCCGGCGGCTCGACCTCGACGGACCGCTCGGCGCCGCGGACCGGCGGGCGCTCGCCGCCGCCCTCTCCGAGATCGTCCGTCGCCACGAGGGGCTGCGGACGGTCTTCGTCGCGGCCGGCGGATCGCCGGTCCAGCGAATCCGGCCTCCGGCGCCCTTCCCCCTGCCGCTGGTCGACCTCGCCGGCCTTCCCGAAGCCACGGGCCGGGACGAGACGGAGCGCCTCGCGGCGGAGGAGGCGCGGCGGCCGTTCGACCTCGCGAGGGGCCCTCTCCTCCGCGCCCTCCTGCTGCGGCGGAGCGCGGCGGCCCACCATCTGCTTCTCACCAACCACCACATCGTCTCCGACGGCTGGTCGGCGGGCGTGATGATCCGCGAGCTGGCCGCTCTCCACGGCGCCTTCCGCCAGGGGCTGCCCTCGCCGCTGCCGGAGCTGCCGTTGCAGTCCGCGGACATCGCCCTCTGGCAGCGGCAGTCGCTGACCGGCGCGAGGCTCGCCGCGCAGCTCGAGTACTGGCGCGAGAGCCTGACGCCGCTCCCGCCGCCCCTCGAGCTCCCGTTCGACCGGCCGCGCCCCGCCGCCCCGGCCTGGCGCGGCGCGCTGGTGGGCTCCCCCCTGCCAGCGGAGCTGGCGGTCAGCCTCGCCCGGCTCGGCCGGCGGACCGGAGCGACCCTGTTCATGACGCTCCTCGGAGCTCTCCAGACGCTCCTCTGGCGCTATGGCAGGGAGACGGACGTCGCCGTGGGAGCGCCGGTTTCCCATCGCCCGCCCGAGGCCGAGGGGCTGATCGGCTTCTTCGTCAACACCGTGATCCTGCGCACCGACCTGGCCGGCGATCCGACGTTCACCGGGCTGCTCGGCCGCACCCGGGAGGCCGCCCTGGGAGCGTTCGCCCATCAGGACGTCCCGTTCGAGCGCGTGGTCGAGGAGGTCTGGCCGCAGCGCGGCGGCTCCGCGAGCCCGCTCTTCCAGGTTCTGCTCGTCCTGCAGCGAGACCGGCCCGGGGAGCTGCGCCTGGGAGAGCTGCAGGCCCGCGTACACGAGGTCCACACCGGCACCGCGAAGCTGGACCTCACGCTGGCCCTGGAGGAGGTCGACGGATACATGGCGGGCGGCTTCGAGTACGACGCCGCGCTCTTCGACGCCGCCACAGTGCGCCGGATGTGGGGGCACCTGGGGCACCTCCTGGCCGCCGCGGCGGCGGAGCCGGAGCGGCGGATCGCGGAGCTCCCGCTGCTCTCCGCCGTCGAGCGGGCCGAGGCCCTCGCCGCCGGGACCGGGCCCGCGCCCGGCCTCTTCCCGGACGGGGTCCTCCATGCGCTGTTCGAGGAGCAGGCCGCCCTCCGCCCGGACGCGGTGGCCGTGGAGTTCGAGGACGCCCGCCTGACCTACGCCGGGCTCGAGGCGCGCGCCAACCAGCTCGCCCGCGCGCTGCGGCGGCGGGGCGCCGGCCCCGGCACCATCGTGGGCTTCGACGTCCCACGCTCCCTCGAAATGGTCATCGGCCTCTTCGGCATCCTCAAGGCGGGGGCCGCCTATGTGCCGCTGGACTCCTCCTTCCCGCGCGAGCGCGTCGCCGCCATGATCGAGGACTGCCGGCCGGTGGCGCTGCTCTCTCTCGAAGGGGCCATCGGCCCGGACGTGCCCCTCCCTGTCGTGCGGCTCGACGCGGACCGCCCGCTCCTCGAGCGGGAGAGCCCGGCCCCCCTGTCCGGAGGAGCCACCGCCGACGACCTCGCCTTCGTGATGTACACCTCCGGCTCGACCGGCCGGCCCAAGGGGGTGATGGTGCCGCACCGGGGGCTGCTGAACCGCTTCCTGCGCAGCCAGGAGATCTCCCGGATCGGTCCGCACGACGCGTTGCTCCACAAGGCGCCCCTGGCCTTCGACTTCGCGATCTGGGAGGCGCTCGGGGCGATGACCGCGGGAGGCCGGACGGTCCTCGCCCGGCCCGGTGGGCACGTCGACTTCCCCTATCTCGCGCGCCTGCTCGACGAGCGCCAGGTCACCCTGTTCCACTTCGTGCCGTCGCTGCTGGACGCTTTCCTGGCGCAGGAGGAGACCGCGGGCTGCGGCGCCGCGGCCCGGCAGGCCTTCATCGGCGGCGAGGCGCTGACGCCCGCGCTGCGCGACCGCTTCTTCGAGCGTTTCCCCCGAGTGCCGCTCGACAACCAGTACGGCCCCACCGAGGCCTCGATCGACGTCACCTGGCTGCGGATGCTGCCGGACGGTCCGCGCCCGCCGGTGACGCCGATCGGCTTCCCGCACCCCTGGTGCGCCGCCCACGTCCTGGCGCCGTCGCTGGAGCCGCAGCCGGAGAGGGTCCCGGGCGAGCTCTTCCTGGGCGGGGTCTGCCTGGCCCGCGGCTACCTGGGCCGGCCGGACCTGACCGCCGAGCGGTTCATCCCGGATCCGTATGGTAACGGCGCGCGCCTCTACCGCACCGGCGACCTGACGCGCCGCCTTCCCGGAGGCGCGATCGAATACCTGGGGCGGATCGACCACCAGATCAAGATCCGCGGCGTGCGCATCGAGCCGGGCGAAATCGAGGCCGCCCTCCTGGCGCACCCGCGGCTGCGTGAGGCGGCCGTGGTCCTCCACGAGAGCCCGGGAGCCGCCGGGAAGCGGCTGGTGGCCTGCTTCGTCGCCGAGGAGCCGGCGCCGGACGCCCGCGAGCTGCGCGCCCTGCTTGCCCTGACGCTGCCGGAGACGATGATCCCTTCCGCCTTCGTGCCGCTGCCCGCGCTGCCGCGGCTAGCGAGCGCCAAGATCGATCGCCGCGCCCTCGCCCGCATCGAGCCGCCGGCCGGCTCCGAGGAGGCGGGACCGCTCCTTCCGGCGGCGCCGCGCGCGCCGGCCGAGGAGCTGATCGCCGGGATCTGGACCGAGCTCCTGGGCATCGAGCCGGCGCAGGCCGACGACGACTTCTTCGCGCTCGGCGGCCATTCGCTCCTCGCCGCGCAGCTCGCCGCGCGGCTGCGCGAGCTGTTCGGCGTCGAGCTGCCGCTGCGCGCCATCTTCGAAGCGCCGACCGTGGCGGGGATCGCGGTCCGCATCGAAGCGGTCCGCACCGCGCGCTCCGCGGAACCCGTCCCACCGCTGCGCCCCAGGTCCCGAAACGAGCCGGCGCCGCTCTCCTTCTCCCAGGAGCGGCTCTGGTTCCTCGACCAGCTCGACGCGGGCAGCTCGCCCTACACCATCCCCTCCCACGTGCGCCTGTCCGGCCTCCTGGACGCGGAGGTGCTCGCCCGCACGTTCGCCGAGCTGGTGCGGCGCCACGAGGCGCTGCGTACGACCTTCGGCCAACGCGGAGGGGTGCCGTTCCAGGAAATCGCTCCGGCCGGCGGGGCCCCGATGCCCCGGGTCGACCTCGCGGGCCTGCCCGCCCCGGTCCGCGAGCGGGAGATGCTGCGGCTCGCGGCCGAGGAGGCGCGGCGGCCCTTCGATCTCGCGCGCGGGCCCCTGCTGCGCAACCTGCTGGTCCGGCTCGGGCCCGAGGACCACGTTCTGGCGGCCACGATGCACCACATCGTCTCCGACGGCTGGTCGGCGACCGTGCTGATCCGCGAGATGACCGCGCTTTACGAAGCCTTCTCCGCCGGCCTCCCCTCGCCGCTGCCGGAGCCCGTCCTCCACTACGCCGACTACGCCGTCTGGGAGCGCGAGCGTCTGCGCGGCGAGCGCCTCGCCACCGAGCTCGCGTGGTGGAGCGAGCGCCTGGCCGGCCTGGAACCGCTGGAGCTCCCTACCGACCGGCCACGGCCCGCGGTCCAGAGCTATCGGGGGGCACGGCGGCGGCTGGTCCTGTCCCCCGCCACCGCCGCCGGCCTCCGCGCGCTCGGCCGGCGCGAGGGCGCGTCCCTGTTCATGGTCCTGCTCGCCCTCTGGGACGTCCTCCTCGCCCGCTCCTCCGGCCGCGCCGACCTGGCGGTGGGCACGCCGGTGGCCAACCGCACCCGCGGCGAGGTCCAGGGGCTGGTCGGATTCTTCGTCAACACCCTGGTGCTGCGCACCGATCTGGCCCGCCGGCCGCGCTTCCGCGACCTGCTCGGCCAGTTGCGCGCCACCGCACTGGACGCCTGGTCGCACGGCGAGCTGCCGTTCGGGAAGCTCGTCGAGCACCTGCAGCCCGAGCGCCTGCGCGACCGCAACCCACTCGTCCAGGTGCTGTGCACGCTGCAGAACCAGCCCTGGCCGGAGATGCGGATCGGGGATGTCCGGATGGCGCCGCTGGAGCTGGAGACCGACGTGGCGCGGTTCGATCTGGCCCTCACCTGGAGCGAGGGGGAGCGGGGGCTCGAAGGGACGCTGGAGCACAGCACCGACCTCTTCGACGGCGCGACCGCCCAGCGCCTGCTCCGCCACTCCCTGGCGCTGGTCCGCGCGGTGCTGGACGACCCGGAGCTTCCGATCGACGAGCTCCCCCTGCTCTCCGCGGCCGAGCGGGCCGAGGCCCTCGCCGCCGGGACCGGGCCCAAAACCCGTCCGGTTCCGGACGGGGTCCTGCACGCCCTCTTCGAGGAGCAGGTCCCCCTCCGTCCCGACGCCGTGGCCGTCGAATTCGAGGGCGCCTGCCTGACCTACGCCGGGCTCGAAGCGCGCGCCAACCAGCTCGCCCGCGCCCTGCGCCCGCTGGGTGCCGGCCCCGGCACGGTCGTCGGCGTCCACCTGCCGCGCTCCCTGGAGATGGTCGTCGGCCTCCTCGGCGTCCTCAAGGCGGGGGCGGCCTACCTGCCGCTGGACGCCTCCTTCCCGCGCGAGCGCCTCGCCGCGATGATCGAGGACGGCCGGCCGGCAGCGTTGCTCACCCTCGCCGCGGCCGGTGACGGGCTGCCCGCGGGCTCGTTCGCCGTCCCGGTCCTCCGGCTCGACGCGGACCGCGCGGCCCTGGAGCGGGAGAGCCCGGCCTCTCTCTCCGGGGGGGCCACCGCCGACGACCTCGCCTGCGTGCTCTACACCTCCGGCTCGACCGGCCGCCCCAAGGGGGTGATGGTGCCGCACCGGGGGTTGTGGAACCGATTCCTGGTGTCCCGGGAGCTCCGGCTCGACCCGCAGGACGTCGTGCTCCAGAAGGCCCCGCTGGCCTTCGACTTCGCGCTCTGGGAAGCGCTCGGGGCGATGGCCGCGGGAGGCCGGACGGTGCTCGCCCGGCCGGACAGGCACGTCGACTTCCCCTATCTCGCGCGCCTGCTCGACGAGAGCCAGGTCACCGTCGTCCACTTTGTGCCCTCGCTCCTGGAGGCCTTCCTGGCCCAGGAGGAAACCACGGGATGTGGCACCGCGCTCCGCCAAGCGTACGCCGGCGGCGAGGCGTTGACACCCGCGTTGCGCGACCGGTTCTTCGCGCGCTTCCCCCAGGTGCCTCTCGACAATCAGTACGGCCCCACGGAGGCCTCGATCGACGTCATCTGGCAACGGCTGCCGCCGGACGGGCCGCGCCCGCCGGTGGTCCCGATCGGCCGGCCGCTCGCCCACTGCGCGGCGCACGTCCTGGAGCCGTCGCTCGAGCCCCTGCCGCCGGGGGCTCCGGGCGAGCTCTTCCTGGGCGGGGTCTGCCTGGCTCGCGGCTACCTGGGGCGGCCGGACCTGACCGCCGAGCGGTTCATCCCGGACCCGTTCGGGGAGGGGGGACGCCTCTACCGCACGGGCGATCTGGCCCGACGCCTGTCCGACGGCGCCATCGAATACCGAGGGCGGATCGACCAGCAGATCAAGATCCGCGGCGTGCGCATCGAGCCGGGCGAGATCGAGGCCGCCCTCCTGGCGCACCCGCGGCTCCGTGAGGCGGCCGTGGTCGTCCACCAGGGCTCCCCGGATCGGCCGGGCCGGCGGCTGGTGGCCTGCTTCGCCGCCGAGGAGCCGGCGCCGGACGCCCGCGAGCTGCGCGCCCTGCTCGCCCGGACGCTGCCGGAGACGATGCTCCCCGCGGCTTTCGTGCCCCTGCCCGCGCTGCCGCGGCTGGCCGGCGCCAAAGTCGACCGCGGCGCTCTCGCACGCATCGAGCTTCCGGACGTCGCCCAGCCGGCCGGACCGGCGGCGCCGCGCACGCCCGTCGAGGAGCTGATCGCCGGGATCTGGAGCGAGCTCCTGGGCGTCGAGACGGTCCGCGCCGACGACGACTTCTTCGCGCTGGGCGGCCATTCGCTGCTCGCCGTGCAGGTGGTCTCACGGTTGCGCGACTGGCTCGGGGCCGAGATCGCGGTACGCGACCTGTTCGACGAGCCCATTCTCGCCGGTCTCGCGCGCCGGGTCGAGCTGGCCCTGCGGGCGGAGCCTGCGACCGCGGCCCCCCTCTCCCGGATTCCGCGCAACGGTCTCCTGCAGCTCTCCTTCGCCCAGCAGCGGCTCTGGTTCCTCGACCAGCTCGCTCCGGGCAGTCCTACCTACAACCTGCCGGCGGCGGTCGAGCTGGCCGGGCGGCTCGACGCGGCCGCGTTGGCGGCGGCGTTCGCCGAGGTGGTGCGGCGGCACGAGGCGCTGCGCACGACGTTCCAGGCCACGGCGGACGGGCCGGTGCAGGTGATCGCGGAGCCCGACGGCTTCGTCCTGCCGCGGGTCGATCTCCGAAGCCTGCCCGGGCCGCAGCGCGCCGGTGAGGAGAGCCGCCTGGCCGCCGCCGAGGCGCGGCGGGGGTTCGACCTCGCAGGGGGACCGCTGCTGCGGGCGACGCTCCTCCACACCGCGGCCGAGCGGCACATGCTCCTCCTGACGATGCACCACATCGTGAGCGACGGCTGGTCGGTGGACGTGCTGGTGCGCGAGATCGGCGTACTGTATGCGGCCTTCCTGGCGGGCCAGCCGAGCCCGCTGCCGGAGCTCGCGGTGCAGTATCCGGACTTCGCCGCCTGGCAGCGACGGGCGCTCTCCGGGGAGACCCTCGAGGCGGAGCTCGCCTGGTGGCGCCGCGAGCTCGCGGGGATGCCGCCGGCGCTCGACCTGCCCACGGACCATCCGCGGCCGGCCCTCCCCAGTGGGCGGGGGGCCGTCTACCGCTTCGTCATCGACCCCGAATGCTGCGCCGGGCTCACGGAGCTCTCCCGGCGGCATGGGGCGACGCTCTTCATGACGCTCCTCGCCGGCTTCGCCGCGCTCCTCGGGCGCATCACCGGCCAGGACGATCTGGCGGTGGGGACGCCGGTCGCCGGGCGCACCCGGGTGGAGACGGAGCCCCTGATCGGCTTCTTCGTCAACACGCTGGCGCTGCGGGCCGTTCTGGCGGGAGACCCGGACCTGACAGAGCTCCTCGCCCGGGTCCGGACGCGGCTGCTCGCGGCCTGGGTCCATCAGGAGGTGCCGTTCGAGCGCGTCGTCGAGGAGCTGGCTCCGGAGCGGGGCGCGAGCCGGCCGCCGCTGGTGCAGGCGGTGCTCGTCCTGCAGAACGCCCCGGCCGGCCCGAACCTGAGCTCAGGACAACTGCTCCCCGGGCTTGCGCTCACCGTCTCCCGCATCGGCACGGAGACGGCGAAATTCGATCTGACCTGCACGCTGACCGAGACGGAGAGCGGCCTCGCCGGGACTCTCGAATACAGCCGGGACCTGTTGGAGCGGCCGTCGATCGAGCGGCTGGCGGGGCATTTCATGCGCCTGCTCGCCGCGGCCGTGGCCGATCCGCGGCGGCGCCTGTCGGAGCTGCCCCTCCTCATGCCGCAGGAGCAGGCGCAGATCCTGGTCGAATGGAGCGGCGCAGCGACGGCCTACCCGCGGGAATCGACGATCCACGCTCTTTTCGCCGGGCAGGCGGCGCTCCGGCCGGACGCGGTGGCGGTCGAAGGCGCCGGCACGGCGCTGACCTATGGCGAGCTGAGGCGCCGGGCCGGCCGCCAGGCGCGCCGGCTGCGGGATCTGGGGGTCGGGCCGGAGGTGCGGGTGGGCGTCTGTCTGGACCGCTCGCCGGCCCGGGTAGTGGCGACGCTCGCGGTGCTCGAAGCCGGCGGCGCCTACGTGCCGCTCGATCCGTCCCATCCTCCGGAGCGTCTCGCCTCCGCGCTGCATGCCAGCGCGGCGGCCGTGCTGGTCACCGAGGAGCGCTGGCTCGCGGTGCTGCCTCCGGTCGCCGCGGCCGTGCTCTGCCTGGACCGCGAGGAGGCCGGAGAGGAGCCGCCCACCAGCCCGGTCGACGTTCCGGAGGTCCCGGCGTCGGCCCTCGCCTACGTGATGTACACGTCGGGCTCGACGGGCGAGCCCAAGGGGGTGGCGGTGCCGCACCGTGCGGTGATCCGCCTGGTGCGGGCGACGGGCTATGCCCGCTTCGGCCCCGACGAAGTCTTCCTGCAGCTCGCGCCCTACGCGTTCGACGCGTCGACCCTGGAGCTGTGGGGGGCGCTGCTCAACGGCGGCCGCGTGGCCATCCCGCCGCCGGGCGTGCTGGCGCCGGCGGAGTTGGGAGAGCTGCTCGCAGATCATGGGGTGACGACCCTCTGGCTGACCGCGGGACTGTTCCACCAGATGGTGGAGGACAACCTGGCGGGGCTCGCGGGGGTGCGCCAGCTCCTGGCCGGAGGGGACGTGCTGGCGCCCGCGCACGTCCGGCGGGTGGTCGAGGAGCTCCCCGGGACGCGGCTGATCAACGGCTACGGACCGACGGAGAACACCACGTTCACCTGCTGCCATCCCGTTGCGGCGGAGGACCTGGGGTCTTCAGTGCCCCTGGGCCGTCCGATCTCCAACACCCGGGTGTACGTGCTGGACCGGAACCTCGCGCCGGTGCCGGTCGGGGTCGCCGGAGAGCTGTGCGCGGGAGGGGACGGGCTGGCGCGCGGATACCTGGATAGGCCCGCATGGACGGCGGAGCGCTTCGTCCCCGATCCGTTCGGCGGTTTCCGAGGAGAGGCCGGAGACCGCCTCTACCGCACGGGCGACCTTTCGCGGTATCTGCCCGACGGGCGAATCGAGTTCCTCGGCCGCATCGACACCCAGGTCAAGATCCGCGGCTTCCGCATCGAGCCGGAGGAGATCGAGACGGAGATCGCCCGCCACGCCGGGGTGCGCGAGGCGGCGGTGGTGGCGCGGCCGGGACGCGACGGCCAACGCCTCGTAGCCTACTTCGTCCCTGCGAGCGGATGGGAGGGCGGCTCGCTTCGGGACGAGCTGCGCACTCAATTGAGGCAGAGGCTGCCGGAGCCTATGATTCCGTCGGCTTTCCTGGAGATGCCGTATCTGCCGTTGACCACGAATGGAAAGCTCGATCGGGCAGCCTTGCCAGAACCGGATCCCGAGAGCACCCTAGACGATTACGTCGCGCCCCGCACGCCAGTCGAGGAGCTGATCGCCGGCATCTGGGCCAAGGTGCTCGGCCTGGAGCGCGTGGGCGTCTGCTCCGACTTCTTCGCGCTCGGCGGCCATTCGCTGCTCGCTACCCGCGTGGTGACGCGGGTGCGCCAGACCCTGGGCGTGGACCTCGGCGTGCGCGAGCTGTTCGAGGCGCGCACCGTCGAAGGGATGACCCTCGCCGTGGCCGCGGAGCTCCTTGGCGGAGCGGACGCCGAGGCCGTCGTCGAGGCCTTCGCCGCGGCCGGGGCCGCCCCTGTGGAGGAGGCCGTCGGATGACGGCGCCGGCCTCCCCCTCGCGGCTCGCCGGGCTCTCCCCGGAGCAGCTCCAGCGGCTCATCGACTCGCTGCGCGGCAAGGCGCCGCAGCCGGCCGCCATGGCCCCGGAGATCCCTCCCCGCCCGCCCGGCCTCGAGCGCCTGCCGCTCTCCTTCTCCCAGGAGCGCCTCTGGTTTCTCGACCGGCTGGACCCCGGCTCGGCCGTCTACAACATGCCTGCGGCGGTGGAGCTGCGGGGCGCGCTGCGCCCTGCGGCCCTGGCGGCCGCCCTCTCCGCCGTGGTGCGCCGCCACGAGGCGCTGCGCACCACGTTCGCCGAGGTGGGCGGCGTTCCGGTCCAGCGGATCGCGCCGCCGGCCGAGACGCCCCTGCCGCGGGTCGATCTCGCGGCGCTCCCCGAGGAGGCGCGGCGGAGCGAGGCCAGCCGGCTGACCCTGGAGCACGCCGCCCGGCGGTTCGACCTGGCCCGCGGCCCGCTCTTCGCCGCGGCCCTGCTGCGGCTCGAAACAGACCGCCACCGGCTCCTCCTGGTGATGCACCACATCGTCTCTGACGGCTGGTCGGTGGGCATCCTGATCCGCGAGGTCGCGACGCTCTACGGCGCGTTCGTGGAGGGGCGGCCCTCGCCGCTCCCCGGCCTCGCGATCCAGTACGCCGACTTCGCCCTCTGGCAGCGTGAGATCGCCGCCGGCGAGCGCGAGCAGGACCTCGCCTGGTGGAGCGAGCGCCTCGTCGGCCCGCCGGCCCCCCTCGACCTGCCGGCGGACCGACCGCGACCGGCGGTCCAGACCTGGCGCGGCGGCTCGGCCGTGCGGACCCTCTCCGCGGATCTCTCCCGGCGCCTGCGCGGCTTCTCCCAGGCGGAAGGCGCCAGCCTGTTCATGACCCTCCTCGCTGGCGTCCAGGCGCTGTTCCATCGCCTCGCCGGCCAGGACGACGTCGTCGTCGGCTCCCCCATCGCCGGACGCCGACGGGCCGAGACGGAGCCGCTGATCGGCTTCTTCCTGAATCTGCTCGCCCTGCGCACGGACCTCTCCGGCGACCCGGGCTTCCGCGCGCTGGTGGCGCGGGTGCGCGAGGTCACCCTGAGCGCCTACGCGCACCAGGACCTGCCGTTCGAGGCGCTCCTCGCGCACCTGCAGCCGGAGCGCGACCTCGCGCGGACGCCGCTCTTCCAGGTCCTCTTCAACATGCTCAACCTGCCGGAAGGCGACCTCCGCCTGCCGGCGCTGGAGCTCGAGGCCGTCGCCCTGCCGGACCTGACGTCCAAGTTCGACCTGACGTTCTACGTCCATGACGATCCTGGACAGGGGATCGCGATCCGGCTGGTCTACAACGCCGACCTGTTCGACGCCGTGCGCATGGAGGAGCTTCTCGACCAGCTCGCGCTGCTCCTGTCCGCCGGAGTGGAGACGCCGGAGCTGGGCGTGCGGCAGATCCCGCTCGCGGCGACTCCCCGCGCCAGATCCATCCTGCCTGATCCGGCCGCGCCACTCGACGCGGGCTGGGTCGGCTCCGTCCAGGCGCTCTTCGCAGAGCGGGCGCGGAGCGCGCCGGAGCGGCCGGCGGTCTCCGACTGCGACGGGGTCTGGACCTATGGCGATCTCGATGCGGCGAGCCGCCGGTTGGCCGGGTGGCTCCTGGCGCACGGCCTCGAGCGAGGGGACCGGGTGGCGATCTGGGGCCACCGCAGCGCGCCCGTCGCGCTCGCGGTCCTCGGCACGCTCCAGGCGGGGGGCGCCTTGGTCCTGCTGGACCCGGCCTATCCGCCCCTGCGGCTGCTGGAGATGCTGCGCCTGTCCGGAGCGCGCGCCCTCCTCCGCCTGGAGGCTGCCGGGCCGCTGCCGGACGCGGTGGCCGGCTGGACGGTGGGCGCGGGCTGCGCGGTCCTCGATCTCCCCCGGGGCGGCCCCGGCACCGCGCTCGAGCGGCTCGCCGGAGCTCCGGAGGCCCCGCCGGCCGAGGTCGGCCCCGACGACGTCGCGGCGCTCGGCTTCACCTCCGGCTCGACCGGGACGCCGAAGGCGATCCTCGCCCGGCATGGCCCGCTCACTCACTTCCTCCCCTGGCAGTGCGAGCGCTTCGAGCTGTCGGCCGCCGACCGGTTTACCCTGCTCTCCAGCCTGGCGCACGATCCGCTGCAGCGCGACCTGTTCACGCCCTTCTATCTGGGCGCCGCGCTCGCCATCCCCGATCCGGAGGACCTGGAGATCCCCGGGCGCATCGCCGCCTGGATGGCGCGCGAGCGGGTGACGGTCGCCCACCTGACGCCGGCCATGGCGCAGCTCCTGACCGAGCGCCCCGCCGGCGGCGACCTGGCGCGGGTGACCACCCTCCGCCGCGTGCTCCTCGTCGGCGACGCCCTGACGCGGCGCGACGTGCGGCGCATCCGCGCGCTCGCCCCGCAGGCGGTGGTCGTCAACCTCTACGGCTCCACCGAGACGCAGCGCGCCGTCGGCTACCATGTCGTCGAGGACGCGGCCGGGGCCGACGAGAGGGGCCTGCAGGTGCTCCCCCTGGGGCGCGGCATGCGCGACGTGCAGCTCCTGGTGACCGGCGCCGGGGGGCTCGCCGGCATCGGGGAGCTCGGCGAGATCGCCGTGCGCAGCCCGCATCTCGCCCGCGGCTACCTGGGCGACCCAGCGCTGACCGCCGCGAAGTTCCAGACCAACCCGTTCACCGGCGAGGCGGCCGACCGCGTCTACCGCACGGGCGACCTGGGCCGCTATCTGCCCCACGGCGAGGTCGTCTTCGCGGGCCGGGCCGACCTGCAGGTGAAGATCCGCGGCTTCCGCATCGAGCCGGCCGAGATCGAGGCCGCGATCGGCGCCCTGCCCGGCGTGCGCGAGGCGGTCGTCGTTGCGCGGGATGACCGGGGGGAGCCCCGAGAAAAGCGCCTGGTAGCGTACGTGGTGCCGGAACGGGAGGGGGCGGTCCCGATGGAGGCCCTGCGCCAGGCCTTGCGCGAGCGCCTCCCGGCCTACCTGGTGCCGGCGGACTTCGTCCTCCTCGAACGGCTGCCGCTCACCCCTAACGGCAAGGTGGACCGGCGGGTCCTGCCGGCGCCGGACCGGACCGTCCTCCCCGCCGCGGTCGAGACGCCGCGCGGGCCGATTGAGGAGCGGCTGGCCGGCCTCTGGGCCGAGGTGCTGCACGTCGAACGCGTCGGTCCGCACGACGACTTCTTCGCCCTGGGCGGGCATTCGATCCTCGCGACCGTACTGATGCACCGCATGCGCGAGGAGCTCGGCGCCGACCTGCCGCTACGCACCCTGTTCGTCGCCCCCACGGTGGCGGGTCTGGCTGCCGCCGTGGCCGCGGTGCCGCGCGAGGAACGGGCTCTCCCGGCCCGACTGCCGAAGATCGTTCCCGATCCCGCCGGACAGCACCTGCCGTTCCCGCTCACCGATGTCCAGGAGGCCTACTGGATCGGCCGCAGCGCCGGGATGGAGCTGGGCTCCGTGGCGACCCATTCCTACTTCGAGGCGGACCTCGCCGGCCTCGACGTCGACCGGCTCGAAGCGGCGCTGCGCCTCCTGATCGACCGCCACGGCATGCTGCGGGCGATCGTCCAGCCGGACGGCCGGCAGCGCATCCTCGCCGAGGTGCCTCCCTACGTCGTCCACCGCCTGGACCTGCGCGCGGCGTCACCGAAGGCCGCCGCCGAGGCCCTGGGCGCCGTGCGCACGCGGATGTCGCACCAGGTGCTGCCCGCCGACCGCTGGCCGCTGTTCGAGATCGCCGCCTCACTGCTGCCGGAGGACCAGGAGAGGGAGCATCGGGTGCGGCTCCACGTCAGCCTCGACCTGCTGATCAGCGACGCCTGGAGCCTGCGCCTCCTGGCGCGCGACCTCGGCCGGCTCTACGAGGAGCCTGGGGTGTCCCTGCCGGAGCTCGAGATCTCGTTCCGTGACTACGTCCTCGCCGAGGCCGCGTTCCGCGAGACCGAGACCGGACAGCGGGCCCTGGAGCACTGGCGCGGCCGGCTGGCCGACCTCCCTCCGCCGCCCACGCTGCCGCTCGCCAGGAACCCGGCCACGGTCGCGGCGCCGCGCTTCATCCGCCGCCGCGCAGAGCTCCCCGCCGCACGCTGGGCCCGGCTCAAGGAGCGGACGGCGCAGGCCGGGCTCACGCCGTCGGGCATCCTCCTCGCCGCCTGGTCCGAGGTGCTGGCGGCATGGAGCGGAAGCTCGCGCTTCACCCTCAACCTGACCCTGTTCAACCGCCTCCCCCTCCACCCTCAGGTCGATCAGGTGGCGGGCGACTTCACCTCGCTCACCCTGCTGGCGGTCGAGCGCCGCTCCGGCGAGCCGTTCCTGGAGGGCGCACGGCGGCTGCAGCAGCGGCTCTGGGAGGATCTGGATCACCGCCTGGTGAGCGGTGTGCGCGTCCTGCGCGAGCTGTCACGGCTGCGCGGCGAGCCGCGGATGGCCATGCCGGTCGTCTTCACCAGCACGCTCAACCAGGCCTCTCGCGAGCCCGCCGCGGCGGGCCCGGTGCGCGGCGAGGGCGGATGGGGGATCAGCCAGACGCCGCAGGTCTGGCTCGACCACCAGGTCACCGAGGTCGGGGGCGCCCTTGTCTGGAGCTGGGACGCCGTCGAGGAGCTCTTCCCCGCCGGGATGCTCGACGACATGCTCGGCGCGTACATCCGCCTGCTCGAGCGCCTGGCTGGCGACGAGGCCGCCTGGCGGGAGCCGGTGCGCGGCCTTCTACCGGCGGAGCAACTGCGGCGGATCGCCGAGGTCAACGCCACCGCGGCGCCGCTGCCGACGGGCCTGCTCCACCAGCCGTTCCTGGAGCAGGCGCGCCGCGCGCCCGGCGCCTCGGCGGTGATCACCTCCTCCCGGACGTTGAACTACGGCGAGCTCGACCGCCTCTCGCTTGCCCTCGCCCGCCACCTGCGGCAGCTCGGGGCCCGGCCGAACCGGCTCGTTGCAGTGGTGATGCACAAGGGGTGGGAGCAGGTGGCCGCGGCGCTCGCCGTCCTCCGCGCGGGGGCCGCCTATCTGCCCGTCGACGCGCGGCTGCCCGCCGAGCGGATCCGCCACCTGCTCGCCCGCGGTGAGGCGGCGGTCGCCCTCACCCAACCCGGGCTCGAGGAGGCGCTCGCCTGGCCGGAGGGGGTAGAGCGGGTGGTGGTGGAGAGCAACGACGGCGAGGACGGCGAGGACATCGATGATCTCGCGGAGGCGGGGGATCTGGCCTACGTGATCTTCACCTCGGGCTCGACCGGCGAGCCCAAAGGGGTGATGATCGAGCACCGCGCGGCGCTCAACACCGTGGTCGACGTGAACCGGCGGTTTGACGTGGGGCCGGAGGACCGGGTGCTCGCCCTGTCGTCGCTCTCGTTCGACCTGTCGGTCTGGGACGTCTTCGGGGTGCTCGCGGCCGGCGGCGCCCTGGTCGTGCCCGACGCCGGGTCGGAGCGCGATCCGGCGCACTGGGCAAAGCTCGCGGCGCGCGAGCGGGTCACAGTCTGGAACACGGTGCCCGCCCTGATGGAGATGCTGGTCGAGCACGGCGCCGGCCAGCCCGGGGCCCTCGCGGCACCGTTGCGCCTGGTCCTCCTCTCCGGCGATTGGATCCCGGTGCGCCTGCCGGACCGCATCCGAGCCGCCTTCCCCGGCGCCGCGGTGATCAGCCTCGGCGGCGCGACCGAGGCGTCGATCTGGTCGATCCTCTACCCCGTCGGCGAGGTCGGCGTGGACTGGACGAGCATCCCGTACGGGCGGGCGATGGCCAACCAGAGCTTCCACGTGCTGGACGGCGACCTGGAGCCCTGTCCGGTGTGGGTCCCCGGCCACCTCCATATCGGCGGCTCCGGCCTCGCCCGCGGGTACTGGCGGGACGAGGAGACGACGCGCGGCGCGTTCCTCGTCCATCCGCGCACCGGCGAGCGGCTCTACCACACCGGCGACATCGGGCGGCTCCTGCCGAACGGCGACATCGAATTCCTGGGCCGCGACGACACCCAGGTCAAGGTGCAGGGGCATCGCATCGAGCTGGGCGAGATCGAGGCCGCCCTCGCCCACCATCCGGCGGTATCGGCGGCGGCCGTCGCGGCCGTTGGAGAGCGGCGCGGGGCGAAGCAGCTCGTCGCCTATGTGGTGCCGCGGCAGCCGGCGGTCCCGGCGCGGAGCGCCGTGCTGACCGACCCGATGGAGCGCCTGCGTTTCAAGCTCGCCCACCACGGCCTGCGCCCGGACGAGGAGCGGCCCGCGGTGGCGCTGTGGCGGCCGGAGCTCTCGCCGGAGCAGATCGAGGCGCTCTACCTGCGGCGGCGCAGCTTCCGCAGCTTCCTGCGCGAGCCGGTCCCGCTCGACGATCTCGCGGGACTCCTCGCCACCCTGCTCCCGGTCGAGATCGCGGGCGCACCCTTCCCCAAGCGCCGCTACGGCTCGGCGGGCAACCTGTACCCGGTGCAGACCTGGCTGCACGTCAAGGCCGGCCGGGTCGACGGGCTCGCCGGCGGGGTCTACTACCACGACCCACGGCAGCACCGGCTCGTGCTGGTCTCGTCCGAGGGCAATCTCGATGCCGCGCTCTGGGACCCGGCTAACCGCGCCGTCTTCGAGGAAGCGGCCTTCGCGGTCTTCCTGATCGCGCGGCTCACCGCCATCGCGCCGCTCTATGGCGAGCGGGCCCGGCACTTCGCCGTCCTCGAAGCGGGCCTGATGACCCAGCTCCTGGAGACCGCGGCGCCGGACCTCCGGATCGGCCTCGCGCAGATGGGGGGGCTTCGCTTCGAGGCGGTGCGGGAGCGCTTTGCGCTCGACGACAGCTGCGAGCTGGTCCACACCCTGCTGGGCGGCCGGATCGACGCCGCGCAGACCGGGCTCGCCGCCTTCTGCGCCGAGATGGCCGAGCAGCAGGCCCTGGTGCGGCTGCTGGAGGAGCACCCGGAGGGAATCGCCGCCGCAACCCCGCCGGCGCTGCGCTCTGACGCCGACCTCTTCGTCGCGCTCCGGGAGCACCTGCGCAGCCGGTTGCCCGAACCCCTGGTGCCGGCCCTCTGGGTGCGGCTGGACGCGCTCCCTCTAAGCGCCAACGGCAAGGTCGACCGCAAGGCCCTGCCGCCGCCGGAGGCCGCCGCCAGCGCCCGGCCGGCCGCCGCTTGGGCGCCTCCCGAGACCGAGATCGAGAAGACCCTCGCCGGCCTCGTCGCCGAGGTGCTCGGCGTCCCGCGCGTCGGGCTGCACGAGAGCTTCTTCGACCTGGGCGCCAGCTCCGTCCAGATCGTGCGCGTCCACAACGCGCTGCGCGAGACACTCGGCGCCGAGATCCCGATCGTTGATCTGTTCAACCATCCCAGCGTGAGCCTGCTCGCCCGCCGCCTGGCGCAGCTCTCCCACGGCGCCCGGCCGACCCGGGAAACCGCCGATCCCGGCGCCGAGCGGAGCGAGCGGCTGCGCGAAGGGAAGGACTGGCGCCGGCAGCGGCTCGAGAAGCGCCGCTCCGCGGGAGGTCTGTAACCGCCATGCACGAGCGCACCGGCTCCGAGGTCGCCGTCATCGGCATGGCACTGCGCTTCCCGGGCGCGGATTCCCCGGAGCAATTCTGGGAAAACCTGAAGACCGGCGTGGAGTCGATCCGGACCTTTACCGACGAGGAGCTGATCGCCGCGGGCTTGCCGGCCGCCCAGATCGCCCACCCCTCCTACGTGAAGGCGCGCCCGGTGATCGACGGGATCGATCTGTTCGACGCCGGCCTCTTCGACATCCCGGCGCGCGAGGCGCGGCTGATCGACCCGCAGCACCGCCTCTTCCTGGAGTGCTGCTGGGAGGCGCTGGAGAGGGCCGGCTGCGACAGCGCGACGTACCCGGGTCCGATCGGCGTCTATGCCGGGTGCGACCTCAACTCCTACCTGTTCCAACTCGCCGCGGCCCCGGGTCTCGCCGAGGACGTCGGGTCGCTCCAGCTCGAAGTGGCGAGCGACAAGGAGTATCTGGCGTCGCGCGTCTCCTACAAGCTCGACCTGCGGGGACCGAGCTTCGCGGTACAGTCGGCCTGCTCGACCTCGCTCGTCGCGGTCCATCTGGCCTGCCAGGGGCTGCTCTCCGGCGAATGCGACATGGCCCTGGCAGGAGGCTCCTCGCTCAAGGTGCCGCAGGGGAGCGGCTACTTCGCGCCCGAGGGGGGCATCAATGCGCGGGACGGCCACTGCCGCGCCTTCGATGCCCGCGCCAAGGGCACGGTGTTCGGCAACGGCGTCGGAGCCGTGGTGCTGAAGCGGCTCACCGACGCGCTGGACGACGGCGATGTCATCCACGCGGTGATCAAGGGGTCGGCCGTCAACAACGACGGATCGCGGAAGGTCGGCTATACCGCTCCCGGAGGAGAGGGGCAGGCGCGGGTGATCCGCGCCGCGCAGCTCATGGCCGAGGTGGACCCGGACACCATCACCTACGTCGAGGCGCACGGCACGGGCACGACACTCGGCGATCCCATCGAGGTCACGGCCCTGACGCAGGCGTTCCGCGCCACGACCGAACGCAAGGGCTTCTGCGGCATCGGCTCGGTGAAGACCAACATCGGCCACCTCAAGGCGGCCTCCGGCGTCGCCGGGCTGATCAAGACGGTGCTCTGCCTCCGGCACCGGATGCTGCCGCCTCTCCTCCACCTGGAGCGGCCGAACCCGCACATCGATTTCGCGAACAGCCCCTTCTTCCCGGTCGACCGGCTGCTCGACTGGAAGCCGGCAGAGGGCGCTCCCCTGCGCGCGGCGGTCAGCTCGTTCGGCGTCGGCGGCACGAACGCCCATGTGATCGTCGAGGAGGCGCCGCCCGCAGAGCCCTCCGGCCCAGCCCGCCCCTGGCAACTCCTGCCGTTGTCCGCCGCTTCGGCGACGGCTCTGAAGCGGGTGCGGGCGCGCCTGGCGGACCACCTGCGGGAGCAGCCCGGCCTCGTGCTCGCCGACGCGGCCTGGACGCTGCAGGTGGGGCGGCGCACCGGCCGCCACCGCGCCTTCGTGGTGGCCCGGGACGCCGCGGGCGCCGTGGCCGCGCTGGAGTCGCCGGAGCGTCTGCAGGCCGCCTTCCAGGAGCTGCGCGACCGGCCGGTGGCCTACCTCCTTCCCGGCCAGGGGGCGCAGCACCCCGGCATGGCGCGCGACCTCTACGCCGCCGAGCCTGTCTTCCGCGCCCATCTCGACCGCTGCGCCGAGATCCTCCGCCCGCGGCTCGGGCTCGACCTCCGCGAGGCGCTCTTCCCCACCTCCGGGGACGAGGAGGGCGCGGCGCGCCGCCTGGAGCAGACGGCGCTCGCCCAGCCCGCGCTGTTCGCGGTCGAGCACGCGCTCGCCTCGCTCTGGATGGCCTGGGGAGTCCGGCCCCGCGCCATGCTCGGCCACAGCCTCGGAGAATACGTGGCCGCCTGCCTGGCCGGCGTCTTCTCCCTGGAGGACGCGCTGGCGCTGGTCGCCGAGCGCGGCCGGCTGATGCAGGAGCTGCCGCCGGGCGCCATGCTCGCGGTGCCGCTGCCGGAGGACGGGCTGCTCCCCCGGATCGGCCCGAGCCTGGCGCTCGCCGCCGTCAACGGCCTGGGCCGCTGTGTGGTCTCGGGAGACGAGAGGGAGGTCGCGGCGCTCGAGGCGGAGCTCGCCGGACAGGGGATCGCCGTCCGGCGGCTCCACACCTCGCACGCCTTCCACTCCGCCGCGATGGAGCCGATCCTCGCCCCCTTCGCCGCGTGCGTGCGCGGCGTCCGCCGCAATCCCCCGGCGATCCCGTTCCTGTCGAACCTCACCGGCACCTGGATCACGGCCGAGCAGGCAACGGATCCCGGATACTGGGCGCGCCACCTGCGCGCCACCGTCCGCTTCGGCGACGGCCTGCGCACCCTGGCGGAGGACGAGAAGACCGTGCTCCTCGAGGTCGGTCCCGGGCAAACCCTCTCCGCCTTCGCCCGCCAGCTTCCTCATCCGTCCGCCCGCCGGGCGCTCATCGCCTCTCTCCCGCATCCCAAGGACGCCCGCTCCGCGGCCGAGCATCTGACCGAGGCTCTCGGCCGGCTCTGGCTCGCCGGGGTGCCGGTCGACTGGCGCACCGTCCATGGGAACGAGCGGCGCCGGCGGATCGAGCTCCCCACCTATCCCTTCGAACGCAACCGGTATTGGATCGACGGGATCGATCGGGGCGCGGCGCAGGCCACGGGAGCAGGCCGGGCGGCGGCGCGCCGCGAGATCGCCGACTGGTTCCACGTCCCTGTCTGGAAGCCCTCGGTCCCTCCCGAGGAGCCGGCGTCGGCAGCGGGGCGCTGGCTGCTGTTCACCCCCGGCGGCGGCCTCGGCGCGGCCGTGGAGCGGCGGCTCGCCGCGCTCGGCGGCGAGGTCGTGGCCGTCGAGCCCGGCGCAGCCTACGCCGAGATCGCGCCGGGACGCTTCGCGCTGCCACCGGGGGACCGCGACGGGACCGCGGCGCTCTTCGCGCGGCTGCGTGCGACCGGCGCGCTGCCCGGGCGCGTGCTCCATCTGTGGGGTCTCGGCGAGCCCGGCGAGGACCGTTGTTTCTGGAGCCTGCTCTGGCTCGGCCAGGAGCTCGGCCGGTCGGGCCTCCCCGGCGTGCAGCTGCGGGTCGTCGCCGAGGAGGGGCCGGAGCAGGCCCTGGCGCTCGGGCCGGTCCGCGTCCTCCCCCTGGAGCACCCGGAGATCGGCTGCGCAGTGATCGAGGTCGGGGTGCCGATGTCGTCGGATACCGAGGCGGCACACGAGCGCCTGGCGGACCGGCTGATCGCGGAGTCCCTCGCGCCCCCCTCCGAGCCGGTCGTGGCGTACCGCGGCGAAGAACGGTTCATCGCGGCTTTCGAGCCGGTGCGGATCGCCGCCGCCGGACGCCTGCCGTTCCCCGAGCGCGGCGTCTGCCTGGTGACCGGCGGCCTCGGCGGCCTCGGGCTGACCCTCGCCCGCGAGCTGGCCCGCTCCGGCGCGCGGCTGGTGCTCACCGGCCGCTCCGCGCCGGAGCAGGGCCACGCCGCGGTCCGCGAGCTGGAAGAGCTGGGCGCCGAGGTCCTCGTCCTGGCGGCCGACGTCACCGACGAGGCGGCGATGCGCGAGGCCGTGCGCCGGACACGCGCGCGGTTCGGCCCGATCCAGGCCGCCATCCATGCCGCTGGCGTGCCCGGCGGCGGCGTGATCCAGCGGAAGACGGCGGAGGCGGCGGCCCGCGTCCTGGCGCCGAAGGTGCGCGGCACGCGCGTCCTCGCCGCGGCACTGGCGGACGAGCCGCTCGAGCTGCTCGTCCTCTGCTCCTCGATGTATGCCGTCGCCGGAGGCGTCGGCCAGGTCGACTACTGCGCCGCCAACGCCTTCCTCGACGCCTTCGCGCGGCGGGCCGCGCAGAGCGGCCTGCGTGCCGTGGCGCTCGACTGGGGCGCGTGGCAGGACGTCGGCATGGCCGCTGCGGCGGCGTCCCGGGAGTGGCCAACCCTCCCCGTCGCAAGCGGAAACCGGGAGGGCCTCCACCCGCTGCTCGACCGCCGGCTCGACGCGGACGAGCCGACCTACGCGACCGAGCTCAGCCCGGCGCGCCACTGGGTGCTCGCCGAGCACCGCCTCCGCGGCACGCCGGTCGTCCCCGGTACAGCCTGGCTGGAGATGGCGCGCGCCGCCTTCTCCCAGGAGACCGGAGCGGAGGCCGTGGAGATCCGCGACGTGGCCTTCGTCAGCCCACTCCTGGTGGTGGAGGGGGACCGCCGCGAAACGCGGGTCGTCCTCCGGCCGGACGGCGACGCGACCGCGTTCCGAGTGATCAGCCGCGCCGGCGGCGACTGGCAGGAGCACGCCCACGGAGCGCTGCGCCGGCTCGCCGGTGGGCCTCCGCCCCCGTGCGACCTCGCCGCCCTCACCGCCCGGTGCACGGCCCGCGAGCTGGTGCGCGAGGACGGCCCCGCGGCGGCCGACCCCCTGGTCGAAAACCTCGGGCGGCTGGTCTCCTGGGGACCGCGCTGGCAGAGCCTGCGGCGGGTGGACCTGGGGGACGGCGAGGCGCTGCTCACCCTGGAGCTCCCCGCCGCCTTCGCCGCCGAGGTCGCGGACCTCCCCTTCCACCCGGCTCTGGTCGACGTGGCGACGGCGTTCGGCGGCGGCGCCCTGACCGGCGGCCAGGCGCTGCCGCACTCCTACGGCCGGGTGGCGGTCTACGGCCCGCTCCCCGCCCGCCTGCTGGCGCACGTCCGCACCGGCGGGGAGACCGCCCCGGCGTCCGGGATGGTCGCCGTGGACGTCACCCTGATGGACGAGCGCGGCGGCGTGCGCGTCGAGATCGAAGGCTTCATCATGAAGCGCACCGCGGAGCGGACGCCGTCGTCCGCGCCACCCGCCCGGGAGGGCTGGATCCGCCCCGAGGAAGGGGTCGAGGCCTTCCGGCGCGCGCTCTCCCGCGGCCGCTTCTGCCAGATCGCGATTGCCCCCACCGGCCTCGGCGTGGGGAGCCAGGCGGCGCAGGAGGCCGCACCCGCGGCCACCGGCCCGGCAGTCGACCGCCCGGGCCTGGCCATGGCGTACGTCCCGCCGTCCAGCGCGACCGAGACGGCTCTCGCCGAGATCTGGCAGCGCGTCCTCGGGATCGACCGGATCGGCGTCCACGACAACTTCTTCGATCTCGGGGGCGACTCGGTCGTCGCCATCCAGGTGATCGCCCGCTCGACGGCAAGCGGGCTGGCGCTCACCCCCGAGCAGCTCTTCGAGCACCAGACGATCGCGGCTCTGGCGCGGCTGCTGGAGGCGCCCGCGCCAGCTGGAGAACCGAGCGCCGCCGGGCCGCCCGCCGATCCCGCCGAGACCGCCGCCGAGTACCCGGCGCTCGCCCTCGCCGACTTCCCGGAGGCGGATCTGTCCCAGGAGAGTCTGGACCGGCTGCTCGCCCGCCTCGAGGACGCGCATTGATGATAAAGACCGCGAACGTCGAGGACCTGTACCGGCTGACCCCCATCCAGGAAGGGATGCTGTTCCATGCCCTGCTCGACGGGGAGGCGGCGCCGTACTTCGAGCAGTTCGTCGTCGCCCACGACGGGCAGCTCGACCTCGACCGGCTCGAGCGCGCCTGGCGGCAGGCCGTCGAGCGCCATCCGATGCTGCGCACCTCGTTCGTCTGGGAGGACGTGGAGACGCCCGTGCAGATCGTGCACCGGCGGGTCGAGCTCCCCGTCGCACGGCAGGACTGGCGCTCCCTCTCTCCCGCCGCGTGCGACGAGCAGCTGCGGCGCTTTCTCACCGAGGACCGCGCCCGGGGGTTCGCCCTCGACCGCGCGCCGCTCCTGCGCCTGACCGCGATCCGCTGGCATGACGCGACCTGGCGCATCGTCTGGAGCTATCACCATCTGCTACTCGACGGCCTGTCGGCCGGCCTGCTGCTGCGCGACGTGGCGGCTCTCTACGCGACCGCCGGCGGGCAGGCCGACGCGGCGCTCAAGCCCCGCCGCCCGTTCCGCGACTACGTCGCCTGGCTGCGGCAGCAGGATCTCGCGGCGGCCGAGGCCTGGTGGCGGCAGACCTTCGCAGGCTTCACCGCGCCCGCCCCCCTGGGGATCGACCGCGCTCCGGGCCGTCCGGTGCGCCCGGGAGACGTCCACGCCATACGCGAGACCACGCTGGCGGCGGAGCGGACCGCCGCGGTGGAGGGCTTCGCGCGGCGGCACCGGCTCACGTTGCACACGGTGATCGAGGGGGCCTGGGCCCTGGCGCTCGCCCGTTTCAGCGGCGGCGCGCCGGAGGCGGTCTTCGGCAGCACCCAGGCGGGCCGGCCGACCTCCCTACCCGGTGCCGACGCGATGATCGGCTGCTTCATCAACACCCTGCCGGTGCGGGTGCGGATCGCGCCCGGACAGGAGCTGCTCCCCTGGCTGCGCGAGCTCCAGGCCACCCAGCTGGAGCTGCGCCGCTACGAGCACAGCCCTCTCGTCGAAGTCCGCCGGTGGTGCGGGCTGCCCGGCGACCGGCCGCTGTTCGAGGCGATCCTCGTCTTCGAGAGCTTCACCCCCGGCCTCTCAGACGGCTGGCGGGGTGACCAGCGCACCAACTTCCCCCTGACGCTGGTGGTCTGGCCCGGCCGCGAGATCAGGCTCGAAGCCCGCTTCTATGCGGGCCGCTTCGCGGCCGACGACATCGACCGCCTGCTCGCCTATGCCGGCGAGCTGCTCCAGGCTTTCGTCGCGGCCCCCGCCCCCCTGCGCCTCCGCGATCTGCCGGCGCTCTCCGCGGCGGAGCTCCGCCAGATCGCCGCCTGGAACCGGACGGAAGCCCCCTGGAATCTCGACCACCGCCTCCACGAGTGGATCGCCGGCCAGGCCGCGCGCACGCCGGACGCCACGGCAGCGGTCTTTGAGCACGAGAGCCTCACGTACCGGGAGCTCGACGCCCGGGCCAACCAGCTCGCGCACCACCTGCGCCGGCTGGGCGTCGCGCCGGAACGGCTGGTGGGCGTCGCCATGGAGCGCTCGCCGGAGCTGGTGGTGGCGCTCCTCGGCATCCTCAAGGCGGGTGGCGCCTACGTGCCGCTCGACCCGGGCTACCCGGCAGGACGGCTCGCTGCCATGGCCGAGGACGCCTTCTCCGGTATCGCCGCGCCGGTGGTCCTCACTCAGGCGCGCTTGCTCGACCGGCTGCCGCCCTCCCTGCGCGAGGGCGGCTCCCGCGTCCTCCCGCTCGACACGGATTGGGAAGCCGTCTCCGGCGAGCCCCGCGAGCCCGGCGGCCCCCCGATGTCCTCGGCGCTCGCCGACAGCCTGGCCTACGCGATCTTCACCTCGGGCTCGACGGGCCGGCCCAAGGGCGCGATGAACGCGCACCGGGGGATCGTCAACCGGCTCCTCTGGATGCAGCAGGCGTACGGCCTCGCTCCGGACGACGTCGTGCTGCAGAAGACCCCCTTCAGCTTCGACGTCTCGGTCTGGGAATTCTTCTGGCCCCTCCTCACCGGCGCCCGGCTGGTGCTGGCGCCCCCGGAGGCACACCGCGATCCTGCCTGGCTCGTCCGGCTGATCGCGGAGCACGGGATCACCACCCTGCACTTCGTCCCGTCGATGCTCCAGGCCTTCCTCGACGAGCCCGGGCTCGACGAGCTGACCGGCCTCCGCCGGGTCCTCGCGAGCGGCGAGGCGCTGGGCGCCCCGCTCGTGGAGCGGTTCTTCTCCCAGCTGCCGCGCGGCGTCGAGCTGCACAACCTCTACGGCCCCACGGAGGCGGCGGTCGACGTCACGGCCTGGGCCTGTGCGCGCGGTGGCGCGAGCGCCGTCCCGATCGGCCGGCCGGTGTCCAACACCCGCATCCACCTGCTGGACCCCCGCCTCGACCCGGTGCCCTCCGGCGTGCCGGGCGAGCTCTACATCGGCGGGGTCCAGGTCGGGCGCGGCTACCTGGGGCGGCCGGACCTGACCGCCGCGCGGTTCATTCCCGATCCGAGCTCCGGCGCGGGAGCGCGCCTCTATGCGACCGGCGACCTCGCGCGGTGGCGGAGCGACGGCGCCATCGAGTACCTGGGCCGCGTCGACCACCAGGTGAAGGTCCACGGCGTCCGGATCGAGCTCGGCGAGATCGAGGCCGCGTTGGCGGCCCATCCCGGCGTGTGCGAGGCCGTGGTCCTGGCGCGCGAAGAGGACCCGGGGAGCCCGCGCCTGGCCGCCTACGTGGTAGCGGCCACCGAGGCTCTCGACCCGCGGGAGCTTCGGGAGCACCTGCGGCAGCGGCTCCCCGAGGCCATGGTACCGGCGGCGTTCGTCTTTCTCGCGGCTCTGCCGCTCTCCCCGAACGGCAAGGTCGACCGCCAGGCCCTGCCAGCGCCCGAGCGGGGGCTGTCCGGCCCTGCGCGCATCGCTCCCCGGAATCCGACCGAGGAGGCCCTGGCGGCCGTCTGGGCGGAGCTCCTCCGGGTCGAGCCGGTGGGCGTCGAGGACGACTTCTTCGCGCTCGGGGGCGACTCGATCAAGGCCGTGCGGCTGGTGAGCCGGATCAACGCGCGGCTCGGCGCCGGGCTGCGCGTGCCGGATCTCTTCAAGCACCCGACCGTCGCCTCGCTCGCCGTGCGCCTCGGCGTCCCTGCGGGGAGAGGGGTCGCGGATGAGCGCGCCGCCGGGCTCGCCGCCATCGAGCGGGTGCAGCAGGCGATTCTGGCGGACGCGGAGGCCAGGCGCCGGCTCCCGGACGGCTGGGAGGACTTCTTCCCGCTGAGCGGCATCGAGAAGGGGATGATCTACTACACCCTCCTCCTGACGGACCAGCCGATCTACCACGACCAGTACGCGTATCTGCTCTCGATCTGCGACGTCGAGGCGTTCTTCCGCGCCTTCGAGCTGCTGGCGGGGCGCCATCCCACCCTGCGCAGCACGTTCCACCTCGACGACTTCGACGAGCCGATGAAGGTGGTCCACACGCGGCTGCCGGTGAGCCGTGAGGTGGAGGACCTCACAGCCCTCCCCGCCGAGGAGCAGGGGCGGCGGATCCACGCCTGGCGGATGGCCGATCTGCGCCACAGGTTCACCTTCCGCGGCGAGCGCCTCTGGCGGCTCAAGGTCTTCCGGCTGCAGGAGGAGCTCTACTGCGCCGTCTGGACCTGGCACCATGCCATCCTGGACGGCTGGAGCAACCTGACGTTCTGGGTCGAGATGAACCAGCTCTCCGGGCGTCCGGACCTCGCCGCGGCAGAGTCCCTGCCGCCGCTCGCCAGCACCTACAAGGACTACCTGGCGATCACCCTCGGTCGCGGGCACGCGCCGGCGACCGAGGCGTTCTGGCGCGAGACGCTGGCCGGCGCCGGGCGCAACCGGCTGCCGTTCCAGCGGACCGTGACCCGGGCGGAGCCCGCCTTCGGGATGCGCACCGCCGACCGCCTGCTGGGCCGCGACCTCCTGGTCGCCCTGCGCGGGCGGGCGGCCGGGCTCGGCGCCTCGCTCAAGGCCGTCTGCCTTGCCGCCCACCTCCACCTGCTGCGCGTCACGGCGGGCGAGGACGACGTGGTGACCGGCGTCGTCTCCCACGACCGGCCGGCCATTCCGGACGGCGACCGGATCATCGGCTGCTTCCTCAACACCGTGCCGGTCCGCCTGCGGATGCCGGGCGGGGAGAGCGGCGCCTCCCTGGTGCGCCGGGTCGGCCGCTACCTCGCCGCCGAGAGCGAGCACGAGATCCCGCTCGTCGACGTCGCGGCCCTCGTCGGCGCCCGCGAGGCCGCCGGGAACCCGCTCTTCGACACCCTCCTCAACTTCATGGACTACCACCTGATGGAGGAGGCCGGCGGCAACGCCCTCTTCCGGCCCGAGGTCACGGGCTCCGCCCGCGGCGCCTTCGATCTCGAGCGCTACGAGATGACCAACACGCTGTTCGACGTCGAGGTCTCGGCCACGCTGGGCCACTTCGCGATGCGGATCAAGTACGCGCCACGGCACTTCGAGGCGGCCGACGTCGAGCGCGCCACGGCGCTCTACCAGCGGATCCTGGAGATCCTGGCCCGGGACGCCGCCGCGCCGCTCGGCACCGAGGCGCTGCTGTCGCCGGAGGAGCGCGCGGAGCTCATCCAGGCCAACGACACGATCCGCGCCTTTCCACGCGAGCGCCCCCTCCACGCCTTCTTCGAGGAGCGGGCCGCGCTCCATCCCGATCTCCCGGCGGTCGTCTGCGGCGGCCGCTCCCTCGCCTACGGCGAGGTCGACCGGCAGGCCAACCGCCTGGCGCGGTACCTGCTGGAGCGCGGCGTGCGGCCGGGCGACAACGTCGGCGTCTGCCTCCACCGCTCCGTCGAGCTGGTGGTCGCCCTGCTGGGAGTCCTCAAGGCAGCGGCCGCCTACGTCCCCCTGGAGCCCTCCTATCCGGTGGCGCGCCGGGAGCACATCGCCCGGGAGTCCGCGGTCTCGTTCCTGCTGGAGGAGCTGCCGGACGATCTGGCCTCCTTCCCCGAAGCGCCCGTGCCGCTGCGGCCCGGGCCGGAGGACCTCGCCTACACCATCTACACCTCCGGCTCGACCGGCACTCCCAAGGGGGTGATGATCGAGCACCGGAGCGCCGTCAACCTGATCCACTGGGTCAACCGCGAGATGGCCGTGGGCCCCGGCGACCGCGTGCTGATGGTCTCCTCGGTCTGCTTCGACCTGTCGGTCTACGACGTCTTCGGCACCCTCGGCGCCGGCGGCACGGTGGTCATCGCCCGGCAGGAGGAGGTGCAGGACCCTGCCGCTCTCCTGCGGCTGTTGACCAGCGCGAGGATCACCTTCTGGAACTCGGTCCCCTCGACCCTCGGCCTGCTCGTGCAGGAGCTGGAGGAAACCGCTCCTGGATTTCGCGGCGAGGACCTCCGGCTCGCTTTCCTGAGCGGCGACTGGATCCCGCTGTCGCTGCCGGACCGCGCCCGGCGCCTCTTCCCCAACCTCCGGGTCGTCAGCCTGGGGGGCGCCACCGAGGGTACGGTCTGGTCGATCTGGCACCCGGTCGGGCGCGTCGAGGAGGGGTGGCTCAGCATCCCGTACGGCCGGCCGATCGACAACAACACGTTCTGGGTCCTGGACGGCAGCCTGGAGCTGGTGCCACCGGGGGTGGTCGGCGACCTCTACATCGGCGGCGACGGCGTGGCGCGCGGCTATGCCGGAGATGCGGAGAAGACCGCGGCGTCCTACCGGCCCGATCCGTTCTCGGGACCGGGCCGGCGGCTGTACCGCACGGGCGACCTCGGGCGGGTGCTGCCGGACGGAGAGATCGAGATCCTCGGCCGCAGCGACCACCAGGTGAAGATCCGCGGCTACCGGGTCGAGCCCGGCGAGATCGAGAGCCAGCTCGCCCGCTGCCCCGGCGTGCGCACCGCCGTGGTGGCGGTCCGCACAGATCGCGCCGGGCAGAAGTCGCTGTGCGCCTACGTGGCCGCCGGCGGGGAGACGACCGTGGAGGAGCTGCGCGCGCACCTGGCCGGGACCATGCCCGCCTACATGATCCCGGACGCCTTCGTCCTCCTCGCCGAGCTGCCGCTCACGCCGAACGGCAAGCTCGACCGCAAGGCGCTGCCCGCTCCCGAGGCGGAGGCCGGCGCGGGCGACCGGGTCGAGCCGGCCGGCGAGGTCGAGCGGGCTCTCGCCGAGATCTGGGAGGAGGTGCTGGGGAGCCGCGGGATCGGCGCCCGCCACGACTTCTTCGCCCTCGGCGGCCATTCGCTGTCGGCCATCCAGGTGCTGACCCGGGTGCGCCGCCGCTTCGCCGTGGACCTGCCCCTCCCCGACTTCTTCGACGATCCGACGATCGCCGGGCTCGCCGCCGCGGTCGAGCGCCTGCTGCAGGGGGCTCCGGCGCCGGAGGGCCCGCCGCTCGTCCGCCGCGAGCGGCCGGAGCTCCTCCCGCTCTCCTTCGCCCAGGAGCGGCTCTGGTTCCTCGACCGACTGCAGCCGGGCATCGCCGCCTACAACGTGCCCCTCGCCCTGAGACTCCACGGCCGGCTGTCCTGGCCCGCGCTCGCGGCCAGCCTGAACGAGGTGGTGGAACGCCACGAGTCTCTGCGCACGACCTTCGCCGCGGTCGACGGGCGGCCGGTCCAGGTGATCGCGCCCGCGCTGCGCCTCGACCTCCCGGTGGTGGACCTCTCCGCCCTGCCCGCGACGTTCCGCCAGGACGAGGCGCGGCGGGTCACCCGGCGGGAGGCGGCGCGCCCCTTCCATCTCACCCGCGGACCCCTCGCCCGGGCGACCTTGCTGCGGCTCGGCGAGGAGCACCACCTGGCTCTGTTCACGCTCCACCACATCGTGGCCGACGGCTGGTCCATGGGCGTGCTGGTGCGCGAGGTCGGGACCCTCTACCGATCCGCGCTGCGCGGCGTGCCCGCGGAGCTCCCCGACCTCCCCGTCCAGTACGCGGACTTCGCGCTCTGGCAGCGGGAGCGGCTCTCCGGCGAAGGGCTGGAGGAGCAGGTCCGTTCTTGGCGGCGGCGTCTCGAGGGCGCCCCGTCGTTGATCCATCTGCCGCTCGACCGCCCGCGGCCGGCGGTGCAGAGGATGCGCGGCGCGCAAGCCTCCTCCTTCCTCCCGGCCGAGCTGGCGGATCGGCTGGAGGAGATCCAGCAGGCGCACCGCGTTACGCGGTTCATGGCCCTCCTCGCCGCCTTCCAGACCCTGCTGGCGCGCGTCACCGGGCAGGAGGACCTGGTCGTGGGCTCCCCCGTGGCCGGCCGCGACCGGATCGAGACGGAGAACCTGATCGGCTTCTTCGTCAACACCCTGGCGCTGCGCGGCGACCTGGCCGGTGACCCGTCGTTCGCCGAGATCCTCGCCCGGGTCCGGCGGTCCACGGTGGAGGCGTACGCCCACGACACCCTCCCCTTCGAGCGGCTGGTCGAGGAGCTGCAGCCGGAGCGCAGCCTGGCTCATGCGCCCCTCTTCCAGGTGCTGCTCGTTCTGCAGAACGCTCCGTTGCCGGAGCTGGAGCTGCCGGGGCTCGCGCTGGAGCCGGTCGCCACCGACCCGGGCACCACCAAGCTCGATCTCTCGCTCTCTCTGTCCGAGGGCTCCCGGGGGATCGCCGCGCAGTGGGAGTACGACTCCGACCTGTTCGACCCCGCCACCATCCGACGGCTCCAGCGTGGCTTCGAGATCCTGCTCCGCGGCGCTCTGGCCGCGCCGGGCGCACCGCTGTCGGAGCTGCCCCTGCTGGGCGAGGAAGAGAGGCGGCAGGTGCTGGTGGAGTGGAATGACACCGGGGAGATGCCGCCGGCGGCCTGTCTGCACGAGCTGTTCGCAGCCCAGGCCG